>OLQK01000109.1_pt1 | contig 103358 bp, 97 predicted proteins | sample 1672501 | NCBI WGS metagenome assembly OLQK01 (sample SAMEA3136693, study PRJEB25190) | human gut metagenome | biome: human gut; feature: human-associated habitat; material: faeces | place: Austria | collected 2013
TCTTGCATGACCAGTTCCTTTCTGTCTCCATGGCTTTCTGCCGCCGCCGCTTACTTCAGAACGTGTCTTTGCGCTCTGTGTTCCCTGACGGGATGCTGCAAGCTGAGCAACTACTGCCTTGTGCATGAGATTTTCATTAACTTCTACACCAAATACGGCATCATTCAGTTCGATTTCTCCAACCTGATTACCTTCAATATTGTAAACAGATAACTTTGCCATCTGTAATGTCCTCCTTTCTCAAACCAATTAAGCTTTTACTGATTCTTTCAGCATTACTAAAGATTTCTTTGGTCCAGGTACTGCGCCCTTAACCAGGATAAGGTTCTTCTCAGCGTCAACGCTTACAACCTCAAGGTTCTGAACTGTAACTCTTACTGCACCCATGTGACCTGGCATATGTTTACCCTTGAATACACGGCCTGGAGTTGTTGCTGATCCGTTAGAACCTGCATGTCTGTGATATTTGGAACCATGAGCCATAGGTCCTCTGGACTGTCCATGTCTCTTGATTGCACCCTGGAAGCCTTTACCTTTTGATTTAGCTGTTGCATCTACTTTGTCGCCAGCAGCAAATACGTCTGCTTTGATTTCCTGACCTAAAGTATAGCTTTCAGCATCTTCCAGTCTGAATTCCTTAAGAAATCTCTTAGCTGTTACGCCAGCTTTTGCAAAATGGCCTTTCTTTGGTTTGTTGACCAGTTTTTCTCTGATGTCGCCAAAACCAACCTGGACTGCACTGTAACCATCATTCTCAACTGTCTTAACCTGTGTTACTACACAAGGGCCAGCCTGAAGAACTGTTACTGGTGTTAAAACTCCGTCTTCACTGAAGACCTGAGTCATACCAACTTTCGTTGTTAAAATTGCTTTCTTCATTAAGAATGCACCTCCTGTTTAAATCTACAGCGGAACGCTATTGCGTTCATCCTAGACGCATTGAGTACATCTTCGACTTTCGTCTGAATCTATATCAACCCAATACCTAAGGATTGTTTTCAATGTTATTATTTTGTTTTCATCTTGATGTCGATGTAAACGCCAGCAGGCATTTCCAGTCTGGATAATGCATCAACTGTTTTCTGATTTGGAGCGATGATATCAATCAGTCTCTTATGTGTACGCTGTTCAAACTGTTCTCTGGAATCTTTGTATTTGTGAACCGCTCTTAAGATTGTAACAACTTCCTTCTTTGTTGGAAGAGGAACTGGACCGCTCACCTTAGATCCTGTTTTCTTTACAGTTTCGATAATTTTACCAGCGCTCTGATCGATTAATTTGTGATCATACGCTTTGAGTGTAATTCTCATTACTTGACTTGCCATAAAAAAAGCCGCCTCCTTTTCGCACTATTCATTAAGTACGACAAGCGGTGACTGTACACTTTCCCGTGTGTTTCCTGATGTCAACACACACCTATTCTGTCTTACATTCTTCTATAGACAGACCTTCTTAACTTTGTACAGTGACTTGTCGCCAGTTTTCAAACTTGACATTCGCTCCACGGAACACCTGCGCAACCCTCGCAGCAACCTCACGCTTCATAGCTATCAATGTCACAAGCTTCTCTAGTATATACCATAAAATATAGGAATGCAAGTGTTTTTTTGAAAAAAATCAAACTTTTTATGTATTTGTTCAAATACACGTAACTGTTCAGAACTAACCTCCAAATGCATTCCGAATCACACGCTTTTTCTGTTTCTTCTATATAAATAATACTATCTATCCGCATCCAACTGCCTCCCAAAAGCACCTATCCTCCACATCCTTGCACCCCTATCAAAAACTTCATCTGATTGATATTCAATTCAATTGTATTTATATATTGTAAAAATACGCTGCATTATTTATACTATAATAAGCAAGGATTGCGCATACACACGTATAGCACCCTGCTTTTATTGGATATAGCGTCTGTAACCACGGACCTATTGATTTTATATATTATGGAGGATATTATGTGGACTGCTGATAATTGGAAAGATTATGAAGTCATCGATACCTGCGGCGGTGAAAAACTTGAACGCTGGGGACAGTACATTCTTGTACGCCCGGACCCGCAGGTCATCTGGAATACACCAAAAACGGATAAACACTGGAAGAAGATGAACGGTCATTACCACCGCAGTAATAAAGGTGGCGGCGAATGGGAGTTTTTTGACCTGCCGGAGCAATGGACGATTCAGTACCACCATCTCGGCCTTTCTTTTAATTTAAAGCCATTCAGCTTCAAACACACCGGTCTGTTCCCAGAGCAGGCTGCCAACTGGGACTGGTTCTCTTCTATCATTAAGAAGGCCAACCGCCCTGTGAAGATTCTGAACCTTTTTGCCTACACAGGCGGTGCTACATGTGCGGCTGCCAAAGCCGGCGCCCATGTAACCCATGTAGACGCTTCCAAAGGCATGGTGGGCTGGGCCAAGGAAAATGCCAAACTCTCCGGACTGCCTGAGACAAGTGTCCGCTGGATTGTTGATGACTGCCAGAAGTTTGTAGAACGCGAGATCCGACGCGGCAATCACTATGATGCCATCATCATGGACCCACCATCCTACGGCCGCGGCCCTAAGGGCGAAATCTGGAAGATTGAGACATCCATTTACCCATTCATCCAGTTATGCGAGAAACTGCTCAGCGACAATCCGCTGTTCTTCCTTGTGAACTCCTACACAACCGGACTTCAGCCGGCCGTTCTGACTTACATGCTCTCAACCGCTGTCAAGGCCAATCACGGCGGCCATGTCATCGCCGATGAAGTTGGGCTTCCGGTATCCGGCAATGGACTGGTACTGCCATGCGGTGCTTCAGGACGCTGGGAACACTAAAAACTGCATAACAGGTCTTTTATGAATTGAGATTTGTTATTCTTATGAAAAAATTTGTAAAATGTAAAAGTAATTTCCCGATTATAGGACTTAATTCCTGGCAACTGACGTTAGTAGTATTACACTCATAAAAACAAGAAAAACGCTGCATATATAAAACAGACTCGACCGATGTTTCATATATGCAGCGTTTTTTACTTTTTTTACAGATTACAGCCGTAATCGACTACCAGGGCCTGACCTGTCACAGCTTTTGACAGATCACTTGCAAAATAAAGGATCGCATTGGCCTGGTCCACTGCCTCTGCCTTTGGTACACTTCTACAGATATGCTCATTGCATGTCTTCATGAATTCCTGATCAAATGTTGCAATTTCATCTGATGAAAGCAGTGGTGTGATTGTAGGGCCCGGACATACAGCATTACATCTGATACCTTTGCCTGCAAACTGGATAGCAACATTCTTTGTCATAGCCACAACTGCTGCCTTCGCTGCACTGTAAGCAATACCTGCGTTTGCAAATACACCGCCGATGGAAGAAATATTGACGATAGAACCTTCTCCCTGTTTTTCCATGTAAACAAGGGCTGCTCTTGACATATAGAAAACAGAATCCTGATTGACAGCAATAATCTGTCTCCACCATTCATCGCTGCATCGTGTGATCGCCATCTGTTTATCGCCGATACCTGCATTGTTGACAAGCACATCGATGCGACCGTATTTCTTTACTGTTTCCTCTGCAATTCTGTCGCAATCTTCTCTGACACTGACATCACCACTGACTGTATAAGCTTCACCGCCTGCTGCGATAATACGATTTGCCACATCTTCCAGCTTTTCTTTTCTGCGGGCAGCAAGAACAACCTTCGCACCTTCTGCTGCTAATACTTCTGCTGTTTTCTCACCAATACCTGAGCTGGCACCTGTTACAATAATGACTTTACCTTCTACTAAACCCATATTAAAAATCCTCCGTTTTTCATAAACTTGTTTTTCTAATAGGAAGTTTACCATCCGGTCAGGCCACTGTAAAATACCCATTCATTCATGTCGTATATAACGAAAAATGCATGCTAAAATTTCCACAATTAAATACGTATGCCAGATTTGCCTATAAATTCGAAACAGCATTCAAGTCTGCTTCGCAGGCCAAAAAAGTCCCTGCATTACTGCAGAGACTCCATGCTCTCTTTAAACAAATTGGCAAACAATCGCATCTCATCAAAGGAATGATTCTCCGGCCATGCCACACAGATGGGCATTTTCTGATCCAATTTCAAACAGGACAGATTCCTGTCAAATGCGCCCCTTGACCAGATATCTGAGATGGCAAAGCCTTTATCCAGACTCACATCCAACAGGATTGAATCAATATTGTGATATTCTTTTGTCTCAGGGATAATGCCTTTATCCTGCAGAAAGCCCAGCTGATACGCCTTCGGAATAGAAGTATCCTCCTGCTCAAGAAGCAGCAGTTTCTCCTTTCTGAAATCTTTCACCGTATATTTCTGTCCGTTTTCCGGCGGGCAATGCTTTCTGGAATACAGCAGCACATTCTGAAGGGGCGGCAGATCAAGAAAGGCCATATGTTCCAGCGGCACAATCAGGCCCTTCGGGCAGATACATCCGTCAATCTGATGATTGCGAAGCTGGGACAGCAGCAAACGGTAACTATAAGCCGAAAAAGTCATTTTCAATTCTTCACCGCGCACTGACAACAACGCTTCCATTTTCTCGATCAATGGGAGAACATCCCACCCTTCCGGCACTCCAATATGAACGCTCTTTTCAAGCTGCAGAGACTCTCTCTTCGCCTCCATGGAAAGCTCCGCCAGACGTTTCTCCATCTCGACAAATAAATCATAATATTTCTTCCCGATCGGTGATAAAACAGCTCCTGTTCTTGAACGACAAAAAAGTTCCGCCCCAAACTCATCTTCCAGCCGCGCGATCTGACGGCTTAAAGACGGCTGTGACGTATACAGCACCTGGGCAGCCTTTGTAAAGCTTCCCTGTCTGACAACCTCAAGAAAATACGCTATCTGCTGTGAATTCATATGAGTTTGTCCAGTGTATCCGCCGTGCAACTCGGTTCAAAATCGTCTGTATCGCTGCAGATTCTTCCGCCGAGGGCAGCCATAATGTTGTGAAGTACTTCACGAACCGCCTCAATATCACCGGTATCATAACTGATCTGATACTTTGTCTTAATACCCCGCTCCTCAAACCACTGCTGGTCTGCCGGATCTATAAAACACTCCTCAGCATTCTGAAAAATCAGAGAATCAAAATTCATCTCCACTTCCATCAGATTCAGTTCCGGCCAGATATCTGCCTTTTCAAACCATTTTTCGCCTACCGCTGACTGCAGTTTTCTGGCGTCCATCTCTTCATTAAAAAAATAATAATATTCCACAATCTTTCGCACCGGCTTCTTCGTCATCACAGCCGTAATATCCTTCAACGGCTTTTTGCCTGATGATTTCTTCGCTGCCGCCGGCTTCTTAAAACCGGATTTCTTGCCGTTCTTTCCACTGGATTTCTTCTTAATCGGATTGCCGTTATTGTCAACATCCGTCACTTTTCCTGTAAAGTTTTTCATATCATGCCTCTTTTCATCATATGTTTGTAAATAAAACCGAGAGTCTACTTACACTGTAAACTCTCGATTATTTTTTATTGTTCAAAACTAATCATTTAATCTACTAAGTAGTATGTGATAATGCCGCTGCCCAATATGTCTCCCTGCTCTCTTTAAACCATCAATACATTCTTTGACTTCATTGGATGTTAATTCATGTTCTTCGTAAGCCGCCATAAGAATACCTATCGTTCCCATGATTTGTAATCCCATTTGAGATGATACATTTCTTCCTTTTGCTTCATCCATCAACAACAACTCTGCATTTAATTCATCTGTCAGAACAATTGCTTCACTTTCTCCCTGGTCAAGGCCCGTTGCTCTTTTTAATATACTGACAGACTCCAGATTATTGACTTCTTTTACTACAATAAACTTTTCTTGTCTGATTTGATTAGCCTCCAATTGAAATCGTTCATCTGTCGTCAATTCATTAAATACAGCCGATGGAATTAAAACCTCCCCAAACAATTTCTCAAGTAAATCTAACCGACTGATTTTCAAAAGTGATATCAATGGTGTTGTATCCGATACAACAATCATACCACAGTCTCCTTCTTTTTAAGCATTCTGAAAGTATTCAGTTCTTCATCCAAATCATCCAATGTCATATCAAAGTAAGAATAACCCAACTTATCATATAAATCAATTAATTCGGATTTCCTGATTCCAAGAATTTCTGCTGCACGCCCATGAGATATGGTCTGATTTAATATATATGGGTACAACAATAAAGCATTTCTTGTCAGCTCGGTTTCCGGATTCACTGTTACCAGATATTTCGACATTCCTACCGGAACTTTGATAGTTACAGATTCTGTTGCTACCATAATATCACATCCTTTCTCTTTTCATTATACCTGTTATTCCATTCCTATACAACCAGATTCTCACAATCAGGCGCCGGAAGTTCTGTTTTCAATGTTCGAACAACGCCTCGCAGCACATAAGCCGTCAGCCCCCAGATAATCCAATCTTTATAATAATAAAAATAGACTTTCTTATGTCCATCCCGCCAATGGTAGTTCCGTCCTCCCGGAACCTGATCAAAAGGAAAATCTTCCGGCGGCATCAGGCGCACTGTATTCGTATAAGCCTCCGGTTCCGTTTCCATGAAGAATTTCAGCGGCACGGTAAAAATTTCTGCCACCTCGTCTTTATTATAAGTCATCTCATAATCTGTCAATTCGCACAGATAGACAGAAACCTTATTGTCATAGGCTGTATACAGCGTATCCATCTGCGCAATCATATGAATCTGCTCACGGGATACCTTCAATTCTTCCATCGTCTCACGGATGGCATTCGTCTCCGATGATTCATTGCCATCTCTTGCGCCGCCCGGCAGACAAATCTCTCCCGGCTGCCGCTTCAAACCGCCTGCACGTTTTTCAAAGACAACATGCAGTCCGTCTTCCTGTTTTAGCAGAGCCACCATCACTGCAAACTTACGATATTCATCTTCATCAATGGACTTCGGTATTCTGCCCTTTAATGTCTCAAACATCTCTCTACCATCCTTCTACTCAAACCGAATACCTCTGCTATTAATATTCAATACCTTTGCGCGCTTTGACTCCCTGATCAAAAGGATGCTTGATTTTCTTCATTTCAGTCAGATAATCCGCCCACTCACACAACTGTTCTGATGGATTGCGTCCCGTCAGAACAACCTCCATATCATCCGGAAACTGTTCCAGCATCTCCCTCAATTCATCCTCATTCACAAGTCCTGCATTGCATGCACCAATCACTTCGTCCATCACAAGCATAGAGAAATTCCCCTGTAAAACCATTCGGGTAATATCCCATATATAACGTTCATAAATATCTTTTGCTTCTTCCTTCTCTTCATCCGTCATCTGCCAGGTGAAACCAAACTCTGCCGGACAAAGCCAGATCTGCATATTCTCCATATCTTCCATGGCTTCTATTTCACCGGATTTCGCCGGTTTAAGAAATTGTGTAAAAAGCACTCTTCTGCCGCTTCCTGCACACCGTACCGCCAGCCCTACCGCTGCTGTTGTCTTGCCTTTACCATCCCCGGTATAAATATGATGCATGCCTATGCCCCCTCGTAAATTACCATATTATGTAACTGTTCAGAGCTAACCTCCAAAATGCTACGCATTTCGTCGGTGTGGCGTATCCGCCAAATAAAATTTCAAAAACAGTTTTAAAAATGCAAGCATTTTATACCTGTTTTTTGAAATTTTACTTGGCTCTGAACAGTTACCATATTATTTATTTTTCTGTATGATCAGCTGATTTTCTTATGATTTATTTTAGCCGTGCGCTACATTTCCTGCCACAAAATCACATGCGATCTGTCTCCTTTTTCACGCATCGCTTTCAGATCGATCAGACGCTGATTCCTGCTGCCCCTGTATAAAAGTTCCAAATCACGTTCAACAATCAGAAATGGGCCATCCACCAGAACATCCACTACATTGAGTAATGCGGTCACATCCGGCTCTGTCTCTGCTCTTTTCAAAAGCTGCTCATACGTATAACCACTGTAACACATTAGATGCATGCCTGCCTTCTTTATCTGCTGACCAAGAATCGCCAGCGGCCCCGGCTGGCAGAAAGGCTCTCCGCCTGAAAAAGTTACCCCGTACAACAGTGGATTCTCCTTGATCTCTGACATGAGTTGACCAAGGGTTACACGCTTGTTCTCTTCAAAACTGTGTGTCTGCGGATTGTGGCATTCCGGACATCCATGCGGACATCCCTGCACAAATATAGTATACCGCAGGCCCGGCCCATCCACAATAGAATCATCCACAATTCCGCTGATATTGAGTGTTTCGGCTTCCCAGTTGTCCATTTTTCTTCTCCTGTTTCTATGTTGACGATAATTTTGAAACCTCCATAGTTCTCGCTACAGTTTTTTATGTCTCAAAATTATCTGTCTTTCTATACAATCTCTGATACCAGAAAAATCGGCCGCTACCGGGCAGCCGATTTTTCTTTTGTGTAGGTTATATTTTAGCCAAGTATATGTCTAGCACTATCACTTAACTAATAGTTTATATGTTCCTTAGTTCAGGCCATGTTTTACGCGGTCGTGTTCTTCTGCACGTTTTGCGTCGTTGAATCGGTCTGTTGTACCTACAAGGTAACCTGTGATTCGACGGATTCTTTCAAATTTCACGCCTTCACCTACTACTGCACTATTTGCTGCTGCATCCGCATTCCTGAGTTCTTCTCCAGTCATGTTCAATTCCTCCTGCCATAATTTCTTCATCCGTGTACACCGGTACATTCGGATATTTCTTTCTGAGTTCCTTAAGGAAAGCCAGGCTGACCGGTTCTCCTTCTTTACGTCCGCATCGCGGACAGATATCATCTATAACGCCTGTGTATCCACACACCGGATCACGGTCTACCGGATGGTTCACGGAACCATAACCGATGCCCTGCTCCTTCATGTATCGGATCACAGATTCAAATGCCTTCAGGTTCTTACATGTGTCACCGTCCAACTCGACATAGCTGATATGTCCCGCATTGGTCAGTGCATGATAAGGTGCCTCCAGCTGAATTTTCTTATAAGCCTTAATCGGATAATAAACAGGCACATGGAATGAGTTAGTATAGTACTCTCTGTCTGTTACGCCCGGAATCTTGCCGTATTTCTTCTGATCAATCCGGACAAAACGACCGCTTAAACCTTCTGCAGGTGTTGCCAGCAATGTAAAGTTCAGACCTGTCTTCCGGGATTCTTCATCCATACGATTGCGCATATGACCGATGATCTCAAGTCCCAGCTTCTGGGATGCTTCTGATTCACCATGATGCTTGCCTGTCAGTGCCTTCAATGTCTCTGCCAGACCAATGAATCCGACGCTCAATGTACCATGCTTCAGAACCTCTGCTACACTGTCATCCATATCCAGATGTTCTGAATCAATCCAGATACCCTGTCCCATCAGGAACGGATAGTTTCTGACAACCTTGGAGCACTGAATCTTGAAACGGTGCATCAGCTGACGGATAACAAGATCTATCATGTCATCCAATGACTTGAAAAACTTGTCAATGTCGCCATGGGCTTCTATACCCAGACGTGGCAGGTTAATGGATGTGAAGCTTAAATTGCCTCTGCCGCAGGTTACTTCCTTGGTCGGATCGTAGACATTGCCCATAACCCTTGTACGGCAACCCATGTAAGCAACTTCTGTATTATAATCACCCGGACGATAATACTGAAGATTAAACGGCGCATCAATAAAACTGAAGTTTGGGAACAGACGCTGCGCAGAAGTCTTTAAAGCCAACTGGAACAGGTCATAGTTCGGATCACCCGGATTGAAATTCACACCTTCCTTAACCTTAAAAATCTGAACCGGGAAGATTGGTGTCTCTCCGCCGCCAAGGCCATCCTCTGTAGCTGTCAACAGATTCCTGATCACCATTCTGGCTTCCTCGGATGTATCTGTGCCGTAATTAACAGAGCTGAACGGCACCTGGGCACCAGCACGGGAATTCATAGTATTCAGATTATGGATCAGGGCCTCCATTGCCTGATGGGTTTGCTTCTCTGTCGTCTTCAACGCTTCAGCAACAGCAAAATCATGTGCCTTCTTCAAATCTTCTTCTGAAATTTCCTCAGGTTTCAGTGCCAGCAAAGCTTTGCCGTAGGCATCCATATTGGCAATGCGCAGTTCCTCTGTAATCTCGGATTTCGCACGGGCAATGATAGCAGCTGCCTGTCCATCATCAATACCTGCCTCCAGCCGCATGCTGGCTGCCAGCCATGTATAATATTCCTTGGCATACGTCTTCTTCACGCCGTCTGCCATCGCATAATCAAAGTTCGGAACGCTCTGTCCGCCATGCATCTCGTTCTGATTGGCCTGAATCGTGATACATGCCAGTGCTGCATAGCTGATAATGGACTGAGGCTCTCTCAGATGCCCATGGCCGGTTGAAAAGCCATTCTTAAACAGCTTGATCAGGTCAATCTGACAGCAAGTCTCTGTCAGCATATAGAAATCCTTGTCATGGATATGGATATCACCGTTGATATGGGCTGCTGCGATATCCTTCGGCAAAACATAATTATCAACGAAATACTTCGCACCTTCTGAACCGTATTTCAGCATTGTACCCATGGCCGTATCACCATCAATATTTGCGTTCTCTCGCTTGATATCTTCATCCATGGCACTGGAATAGGTCAGCTTGGAATAAATATCCATCAGATCGGATTCCGTCTGACGGATCTTCGTGTGCTCAGCACGATAGAGAATGTATGCCTTGGCAGTCTTCGCATAATCAAAACGGATCAACGTCTCCTCCACAACATCCTGTACATGCTCAACTGTGACAACTTCATCCGGGTTCAGCTGACTGCACACTTTCTGTGTCAGGTAAGACAGATCAGCCGGTTCCATCACCTCATCTTCAACTGCCATATTGGCTCTGCTGATAGCATTCAGAATCTTCACTGAATCAAACGCCACCATCTGGCCATTTCTTTTTTGTATCTTCTCTATCATCCGTTTACGCTCCCTCTATAGTCTATTTGCTATAAGCTATAAGCCCTCAATCGCACATGTTCTGCGCTGTTTTCCGGTCCTAAGACTTTATTTTGAATTTGTTTTATGTTCGTATATATGGTGTTTATCAATCTCACATGATACAACATTTAGTATTATATTGTGATTTCAATAGAATGTCAATGCTATTGACAGTGTTTTATAATTTCATACTTCATACTGTATACAGTTGCTCCTGTTCCACTTACCGATTCAGTATCTCCCATATATCCGACGGCTGATCTGCAATCGCTACAGGATCGTATGATGCCAGTAATTCACGCTTTCTGAATCCCCAGCTCACCAGTATACAGTCCATTCCTGCATTGCGGGCTGTCGCAGCATCCACCTCAGAATCTCCGATGTACACAGCATGTTCAACGGTGGAACCCAGACGCTCCAAGGCTGTAAAAACTGTGTCCGGCGCAGGTTTCTTCCTGATCCCGGCAGCCTCATTCTCACCAATAGATACCGGAAGCAGCTCTCCGAAATAACATCTGCTGAGCTGACATACGGCGTCATGAAACTTGTTGGACACAATGGCCATCTTGAAGTGTTCTGCCTGCAGCTGCTTCAAAAGTTCAGGTATTCCGTCATAGGCACGTGTTTTCACCTCTGAATGTGCGGCATAGTAGGCTTTAAACCACTCATAGATTGCCTGAAAATCCTTTGCTTCCTTTCCTTCCGGCACTGCCCTGTCCATCAGATTCAGCACGCCGTTGCCGACAAACTGACGGACTTCATCCAATGTCCGCTCCGGTCTTCCAAAATGCTTCAGCGCTGCATTGACACCATCTGCCAGATCCTCCAGTGTATTTAATAGTGTTCCATCCAGGTCAAAAATAACCGTATCATATCGTCTGCTCATTTTTACCTCCGTTGTGCCGAAAAATTTCCGTAATGCCTATTATACACCTTTTTATTTTCCCTGCACAGTATTTTTTGCTCAATACTTTGCCATTTACTGGTAGAACCAGTTTGTTTCTTTTATACACATTTCTTTTCAAAATGTCGTTTTTATTGGTCATCCTTTTTCCGAATCTCTTTTCTTATCTGATCCTTTGCCAATATGCCTCTTGATTTTTGAAAAAAACGCTGTATAGTAGTATCCATGATATAGATTAATACATTTTAATAGGAAGAAAGAGGCGATTTAAATGACTGACAGAAAACATATAGATCCTACAATTTATACCACACGTCCTACGGATGAGCGTCTCGAGAAAGAAAATCGCGTTTACGATCTTCTTGAAGAATTGAGCATACCTTTTGTCCGCATTGACCACGACGCTATGAACACCATTGATGAATGCCAGGATGTTGACAAGTTTCTGGGTGTCGAGATTTGTAAGAACCTGTTCCTCTGTAATTCACAGAAGACGAAGTTCTACCTTCTGATGATGCCGGGACACAAGAAATTCGTCACACGGGATTTCTGCAAACAGATCAATTCATCCAGATTATCCTTTGCTCCGCCGGAATATATGGAAGCCTATCTTGATCTGACCCCGGGCTCTGCAAGTATTCTCGGACTGATGAATGATCACGAGCACCATGTTCAACTTGTCATGGATCAGGAAGTTGTCGATCAGCCATTGATCGGATGCCACCCATGCATCAACACTTCCAGCCTCACATTGGCCACCAACGACGTTCTGAACAAGTTTCTGCCATATACGAACCACGACGTTCTTTACGTCAATCTCTAAGTATATTGTTTATGCACACTGCATAATTCTGATGTATATGTCAAAAGACTGCCGATATGATGAACCATCTGCATCATCATATGGACAGTCTTTTCTTTAAAGCAATCTTCATTCCCTGTGCCGCTACATCTGCTTGCGCACAATCTTGTACTCATCTCCCATCTGAAAATACGGGCAGTTATAGTAGGTATCCTGCATGAAATGGGCCATTTCATCCTCATCCAGATCCACTTCACAGGTATAGCACTCATAATCTTCATCATAGGTATAATTCATACATATATCGCAGCTTGAGATTCTTTTCTTTTCTGTTTTCTTGTTCATCATCCGTCTCCCTCAAAAATAATATTTACATTTGTGCTATTTTGGTGTAAACTAAATCTATTAATGACTATTACTTGTTTAAAAGAAGGTTTTTCCATGTGTCTATTATACCACGCATTCAGACAACGGAATATTTTTTATCACTATATTTATTGAAGGAAGATGGATTTTATTCATCTTCCTTTTTTGTTTTATCACAGCAAAGGAGTAACACAGCATGCAAAAGAACATCTCAAAAACCCTTCACAATTTTTTGATCATTTCCCTGGGCAATCTGATTTATACTGTCGCTGTTGCCTTTTTTATTCTTCCGAATAATCTGATCACCGGCGGCACAACAGGACTGGCGCTTTTCGGTCAATATATGTTCCATATACCGATCACAGCCTTTGTCTATGTCTTCAATATTGCCATGTTCCTTCTCGGTGCCTGGGTCCTCGGCAAAGCATTTGCCCTGACAACAATCCTCAGCACATTTGAGTATCCGTTTTTCTTAAGCATTCTGCAGCTGCTGTCCAGCCGTGTAGGCCCTCTGACAGATGACATGATGCTTGCCACCCTTTTTGCCGGTGCAGGTATCGGTATCGGACTCGGGCTTGTTATTCAGGCCGGTGCCTCCACAGGCGGTATGGATATTCCACCCCTTGTCATTGAGAAGAAGCTCGGTTTCCCGGTTTCCGTCAGTCTGTATTTATTTGATTTCTGCATACTCATCCTGCAGATTTTCATTTCGGACAGAGAACAAGTGCTCTACGGCATCCTTCTGGTTGTTCTTTACACCGTTATCCTGGATCGCCTGCTCATCAACGGCAAACGTCAGATTCAGCTGAAGATCATCAGTCCGGAGTATCAGCAAATTAACAAAAAAATCCAGACAGATCTGGATCGCGGAACAACCCTCCTTTCTATCGAAGGCGGTTATACCGGCCGGCCAACCTATGCTGTACTGACGGTTGTCTCCCCCCGTGAACTTTTTAAACTTCAGGAGCTGATCCGTGCCACTGACCCAAACGCCTTCATTACCATCAATGAAGTCCGTGAAGTTCGCGGCCGCGGTTTCTCCCTGCAGAAGGAATATCACTAGTAAACAGGACATACTTCCAGATGTTCTAAATATACAAAAGGCATTTCCCCGATGAAGAGAAATGCCTTTTTGCTATTTGACACCGGTACGTGTGCCCGCTTTGAGTGCACCTTTATCGCATCGGTTGCCCCATGAATCGATCAGCATGTCATCTCTGTATACACAGATGATCTCGCAATTATTCGGACAGCGTCCGCAGTTGATCTCTCTTGTCTTAAATACCATATCTTCAACAGAGAAATCAAAGACTTTCTTCTTATTGCCCTTTCCTGCCAGAATCGCAATACCGAGGGCACCCATGAGATGTCCGTTCTCATCCACGATGATATCGCAGCCCAGCGCCTTCTTAAAAGCCTCCACAACACCGATATTCTTGCTCACACCGCCCTGGAATACAACCGGTGAAACAATCTTCTTGCCTTTACCCACATTGTTCAGATAGTTGTTGACAACAGAACGGCAGAGACCGGCAATAATATCCTCTTTGGTATGGCCCATCTGGATCTTATGCACCAAATCCGATTCCGCAAAAACCGTACATCTTGCCGCCAACTGCGTAGGGTGTTTGGATGTCAGAGCGATCTTTCCGAAATCTTCGACTTCCACGCCCAGACGCTTTGCCTGGCTTGAAAGGAAAGAACCTGTTCCGGCTGCACACAACGTATTCATCGCATAATCCACAGCAACGCCGTTTTCCACAAGGATAATCTTGGAATCCTGTCCGCCGATTTCAAGAATCGTCCGTACATCCGGATAAAGTGTAGTTGTTCCCACTGCATGGGCTGTGATCTCATTCTTCACCATGGTTGCGCCCAGCATGGCACCTACCAGCTTTCTGGCACTGCCTGTCGTACCTGTTGCCACGATCTGATATTTCTCTTTGTCAAACTGCTTCTCCAGAAGCTCGATCAGTTTTCTCGCTGCGCCCATCGGATCGCCTTCTGTCCAAATATATTCACTGGCCAGAATCTTGTAATTTTTATCTATAATAACACCTTTGGTCGAAATCGAACCTATATCAACACCAAGATATGCCTCTTCCATTTAGACAACCTTCTTTCTCATACTTATCATGTCGTAAAATGCTTCCACACGGGTCTCAAGTCCCGTATCACTTGTCTGTGAATCGTAAGTCAGGTATAATACCGGTATCTTATAATCCGCACTGATATTCTGAAGAATCGGCATAACGTCAATCTCCGGTGTACAGCCTGCAGATTTCACATGAATGATACCATCAAAGCCATTGACCGCATAATTCTTCGCACACCAGATATTGGCTGTGGATGTCGGTCCCATCTCATACTGACAATATTCGGCAATCTGAACGCCAAGATTCTTCTGTCCCTTATAGTGCAGATTTCGATTGGTAATATTCATCCAGCGATGCACTTCCACACCCATATCCGCCAGCTTCTGTTCAAGATCCAGATTGGAGAAAGGATCCATGACGGTAAAATATTCTCCGACGATACCCACTCTTAAAGGCTGCTCCGGCTTGTCCATCGGAATGCGGTTAAATTCACGTTTTGCTTCGCGATAGCCTTCCTCCACATCCTTCTTGGACTTCGCCATATTCATCGCCAGATAAAATCTGTCCAACGCTTTCTTATAGTCACCTTTGTTGAGTTCAAAACCGCAATTTCTGTAGTATTCTGCCTCAATCTCATCGATATATTCCACCATCTTCAGACCCTCTGCAGCGGCCAGTGTAAACTTTGCCAGACTCATCTTCGGATTGATCCGACGCAGCGCCTTCAGATAATCTCTGTTCTTGCCCGTTGTATATTCTGCCAGATTGATCATCTCAAAATTATAGCCGAGATCACGGATAATCTGTTCCTGAAGTTCGCCGTAATAACCCAGGCGGCATAATCCCATGGTCATAACCAGGGTATCTGCACCTGCTTCCAGTGCATCGATCATACTTCCTAATGTGCTCTTAAAAGGTGCACAGACATAATCCGGGCTGTATCTCGAACCAATCTCCAGTGTCCGCCTTGTCATCTTCGGCGGCATGATAAACTGCGCGTCCAGACCGCATTCCACAAAGTAGCGAACCACACTGTTGTAATTAGCTACCATTGGAAATGACACCTTCTTTTTTCCTATGTCCATTACAGTACCCCCTTCTTCAGCTTCAGGATATCCGTGAAGCTCTCAAGTCTCGTCTCCAGTCCGGCGGTACCATCCTGATTGTCCAAAACAATATTCAGAATCGGAAGTCCGGTGAACTTACGAATGATCATCTCATTCACCATAGAATCCGGTCCGCACGGAAATGCGCTGAGGAGAATCAGACCATCCACCTTGTCACGATGCATCTGGATACTGCCCACCAGTTCACGGCTCAGCTCCCACTTCAGCGTCTTTGATACCTTCGCACTCTGCTTCAGTGCTTCCTTACGATCTACAACATCTGCGCGGATCGGCGTCACTTCCATACCCTTCAGGTAATCAATAACAGGCTGTCCGATGTAAGCATCGCCTAACACATAGCTGTGGGCAACGATCAATACCTTAATACCCTGTGACTTATACAAAGCTTCCTCTTCGCGAACCTTCTTCTTCCAGTCTTCACTTTCGTTCCTCTTCGCCCTCTTATAAGCCTTCTGTGCCGTCTTCCTATCATAGCCGAGAGCTGTTCCGAGATCCACAAAAGCCTTCTCTTCATCAATCTTCTGAAGGGCATCTACATTGTAGGCAACAAACTTCTGATCCGTATTACGGAACACATTACAGACAACGTCATATAGTGATTCAAACTTCGTACACATATTCCGGTGCAGACCGAAATTGCTGATTCTCGGAACAAGAATATAATCACACTTTCCGATCAACGACTGAATATGGCCCAAATAAATCTTGGTGGAAAGACAGGCTTCATCAATTGCCAGTGCTGAGCCCGCTTCAATCATCGCTTTATTGGTAGGCTTGCTGACAATACCCTTCATACCCAACGCTGAAAAAAATGACTTCCACAACACTTCATAACGATCATACAGCATCGCCCTTGGCAGTCCGATCACAGGTGCCTTCACACTGATGGCTGCCGTACTGTTTCTTTCCTTCATCTCTATATCCTTTCTGTGTATGCACATCTAAAATTCATTTCACTTTTTCTTTGCGTCAGCGGCCTTTTCCGCCTCCTGCACACTATATTATCATTTTAATGAAACGTAATGTCAACATACGATTTTCACCATTTGTCGCATACATTTTACTGACATTTTCCGACTGTTTTTTCTTATGATTTTTCCTTGAAAAATATCTGTTTTCATAAATTCAGAGCACAGAAAAGCTGATGCCTTATTCTCTGTGCATCAGCTTCTCTTATTGCTTATCAATACGCTTTGTGTCCTATGTATCATCCCGGCAAAGCCCGTCCGATATTACTTTGCAGCGGCCGTTCTCTTCTTCAATTCATGTGGATAATAATGTTCTTTGTCAGGCATAATCACTGTACCCACGCCGATAATACTGAAAATCTCCACCAACAGCGCATGGGCCATCTTTGATCCCAGAATATGCACCCTCGGCACCCCCTGCTCAATCATCTGAAGGGCATAGGTCACTTTCTGAAGCAGTCTGCCCTCAAACTTTCCTGCTACATACATCTTGACCACCTCATCACGGGTCATCTGTGAAATAATATGGCCTTCATCATCTCTGATGCCGTCTTCTTTGCCCAGGAAAAGCACCTTCTCTGCACCGGTTGACACGGCAATTTCCTTCGCAGCCTCTTCCGGCAGAATCGGTGTGTCCTCATTGTCAATATCATTCGGCGTAATAACCGGAATATAATCATTGTCCAATGTCATATGAATAGTCTGCAGATCGATACCGCAGATACCCACTGCCTTTACCCCGCAGAATTCAATCATCTTGGCAATACGTTTGTTCTCACGGAATTTGTCATGTCCCATCTTAGTATCGTGAACAACAATCGGACGCATACCGATGGATTTCATCAACGCAATGTCACGCATAACTTCCTGTTCTTCCTCATCGGTCAGGATATTGCTGCATCCGAAACTGATAATAATAATCTTCTGGTTAAAATCTCTGATATATGGCAGAGAATCTACTAGAATCTGTGCCTTATCTTCTATTTCATGGTATAAATTATGATCCATTTCTTATCCTCTTTTCATACTTACGGATTCTATGGGCGAATGTTCGCATTGATCTGCTGTGCCTCATTCTCCCTGTCCTGTCCACCAATTCATTCCGGCCGCAGAACATACATTATCATTATACCCATATTTTGTATAAAATTGCAATACAAATACATACCCCTTCCCAAAATTCTGTGGTACAATGTTACTGTTCAGCGCCGGTCATCACCGTTCTGAACTATCCTATTAAAATGATCCAGGAGGATTCCCATGAATATATATGAAGTACAACCGATTTTTAGCCATCCGCCACATCCTTTTGAGCTGACCATCGATGCGCCAGGTTCCAAAAGCATTACCAACCGCGCTCTGATGCTGGCTGCCCTTGCCAATGGTGAAACGCTGCTGAAAGGCGCCCTGTTCAGTGACGATTCCAGGCACTTCCTGCAGTGTTTAAAGGATCTTGGTTTTGATGTCGTGGTTGATGAACCGGCCCATACCGTTCGCGTCACAGGTTTTGGCGGCCGCATCCCGAAAGAAACAGCCGCTATCAATGTTGGAAGTGCCGGAACCGCTGCCCGTTTCCTGACAGCCATGCTGGGCTGTGCCAAAGGTGTCTGGCATCTGGATGCTTCCGAACAGATGAAGAAGCGTCCCATGGCTGCCCTTTTAAACACTTTAACAGATCTGGGCTGCCGCATTGACTGCCATGAAAAGGAAGGCTATTTTCCTTTTACCATCTATTCAGAAGGTATCACCGCTTCAGAGGCCACTGTAGATATCGGCGACAGCAGTCAGTTCTTAAGTGCCCTTCTCATGGCCGCTGTGATGATGGATCATGATTTTGCCATTCATATCACCGGCAATCATGGTTTTTCCTATATTCATATGACCACCGCCATGATGCGTCAGTTTGGCGTCGAAATTTCTGTTTCTGACGATCAGACATGGCGAATCCCGGGAAATGCCGCTTATCAGTCACAGGATTATCAGATTGAACCGGATGTATCAGCTGCCGCCTATTTCTACGGCATGGCTGTCCTCTCCGGCGGCAATGTCCTTGTCCGACACGTTCACTTTGATTCCCTGCAGGGAGATGTGGCACTGCTTCGCACCTTCGAGAAAATGGGCTGCAGTGCTGAGGATACACCGGAAGGTATCCGTCTGACCGGTCCTGCACAAGGCAGACTCCACGGCATCGATATCGATATGAGCAGCTTTTCCGACCAGGCTTTGACCATGGCTGCTATTGCGCCATTTGCCGACAGTCCGACTTTTATCCGCGGCATCGGCCATATCCGTCTTCAGGAAAGTGACCGCATGGCTGCGATCGTGGAAAATCTTTCCCGTATGGGTATCCATGCAGCAATTCAAGGCAATGATATCTATATTGAACCCGGCACCCCGCATGCGGCCACCATTGAAACCTATGACGACCACCGTGTGGCCATGGCCTTCTCACTGACGGGACTTCGCACACCGGGTATCATCATTAGTAACCCGCTTTGCTGCCGGAAAACATTTGAAAATTATTTTTACGTACTGGATGCGATCTGTCGAAACTATCTGAAATAATTTTTGCCCACATTTATCATCCAACCAAAAAGGAAGCGACCAAAATCCGCAGATTCTGATCGCTTCCTTTTATTTACTTTGACATATTTACTTCGACATAAGACAGATTCACCATACAAAATTGATTTCAAGCCGAAAGACAAACCATTGGCCGGTATGCCGGGCTCTAAACACTTTATTCTACTGTAACAACTTTTGCCAGGTTTCTTGGCTTATCAACATCCAGACCTCTGTCCATGGATACATAATATGCCAGCAGCTGCAATGCTGCCGAGGCAGGGAATGCCATTGCCACATCATCCATGGCAGGAAGCGTGAACACATGTGTATAATCTGCATCTGCCAGATCAATGCCGTCCTTAACCAGTATCACAACACTTGCACCGCGGGACTGAACCTCTCTGATGTTAGAAAGCTCCTTGTCGCGGACACGTTCCTGTGTTACAAGGGCAACAACCGGTGTCTTCTCTGTGATCAGTGCAATTGTACCATGCTTTAATTCGCCGGATGCATAAGCTTCTGTATGAATATAAGAAACTTCCTTCAGCTTCAGTGCGCCTTCAAGAAGGATGGCATAATCAAGACCACGACCCAGCATGAAAGCATCTTTGGCTTCCAGAAGGCCTCTGGCAATGTGATGCATCTCTTCTTTTCTGTCCAGTACCTGCTGAATGGCATCCGGAGCCTGCATCAATGCATCAACAAAAGCTTTTTCCTGTTCTTCATTGAATGCACCTCGCACAACAGCCATACGGCCGATTAAGGCAAATAAAGCTGCCATCTGTGTTGTATAAGCCTTTGTACTTGCAACAGCAATCTCAGGACCTGCATAAGTGTACATGACATAATCACTTTCACGGGCGATAGAAGAACCCTTTACATTGATCACTGCAATACTCTTCGCACCCTGGCTTCTTGCATACTTCAGCGCTTCCAGTGTGTCAATGGTTTCACCGGACTGGGAAATTGCCAGAACCAGTGTCTTGTCATCAATGACAGGATCCATATACATAAACTCAGATGCGTATTCCACATCCATATGCATACGAAGGATTGAACGTATCAGAGACTGTGCAACCAGACCGGCATGCATTGCTGTACCGCATGCTACCACGCAGACACGTTCACAGTTCTTCAGAACATCATCCGGCACACCGTCTGCTTCCAGAGAAATGCGTCCATCCACATATCTAGGTGCCAGTGTTGCCTTGATCGCTTCCGGCTGTTCCATGATTTCTTTCTCCATATAGAATGGATAGTTGCCTTTGCCTGCTCTTGTTGTATCCCAGTCAATATCCAGGAATTCTGCCTCGCAAAGTTCATTCTTCATATTATAAACACGGATGTCATCTGTATGCAGTTCAACGACGTGATATTCAGGAACTACCATATAGTTTGTTGCCTGACCGCCAAGAGCAGCCACATCAGATGCCAGCATGGTACCGTCTTCACGATAAGCAGCAACGATTGGGCTGACATTACGGATAGCAAAAATCACATCCGGGATATCATCAAAAATAACCACAAGGGCAAAAGTACCTTTCAGGCATTTCACTGTCTGGAAAAGTGCTTCGTGCGGATCACCTGTATAAAAACGGTTCAATACCGCAGCAACAACTTCACTGTCTGTATCAGAAATCAGTTCATCCGCCAGGCCAAAATGATCCTTCAGCTCTTCATAATTCTCAATAATACCATTGTGAACCAATGTGACACGTCCTGCACGATGCGGATGTGCATTCACATCGCTGACACCGCCATGGGTTGCCCAACGTGTATGACCAATACCGCAAATACCATTCACCGGATTAGCCTTCCATACCTTTTCAAGGTCTGCTACTCTTCCGGCACGCTTGCGGATCTGCACCTGACCGTTTGTCTCATCAACAATTGCCATACCGGCACTGTCATAACCACGATACTCCAGCAGTTCCAATGCATCAAGAATCTGCTTTGCAACACTCTGTTTACCTGTATAACCTACTATTCCACACATAATTTTTCCTCACTATCTATATCTTTACGTATCGGACTGTCTGCACAGTTCCGATACTTCTTATAATCATTTCGTCATTTCATTCTTTAAAATATGGTAACTGTTCAGAGCCAACCTCCAAAATGCTACGCATTTTATACCTGTTTTTGAAATTTTGCTTGGTTCTGAACAGTTACAAAATATGACTTATCAGTTCCCGTTATATTGTTTTTGTTTTGCAGTTGCCTGCATATTTGTCAATATATACGCACCGGGCTGTACGAAAGGGCATCCGCCGAATCTTCGATCACCCTTCTCCTCGTTAACCGGATCACTCCGATACATGGCGCTTAAAGAAAAAATTATGGTGAATCCATCTATTCAATTGTCAAAGTTTCTTTTGTATACTATAACAAGTCAGCTGTTTTGTCAAGTTTTCTCTTCATCTGCAGACCTGATTTCGGCGCGCTTCCCTGATATTATCCTAAGCAAACATCTGCACCACCCAATAAATTGCTCCCAGTACCCAGCTGGTGACAATGCCGTACAGGATCACTGGGCCTGCAATGGTAAATATCTTGCAGCCCACACCAAAAACTTCTCCTTCAGCTTTAAATTCCAGTGCACATGCTGCCACCGAATTGGCAAAGCCTGTAATCGGCACCAGATAGCCCGCACCGGCAAATTTTGTGATGGGCCCCACCCAGTTCAGACATGTCAGGATCACACTGATCAATATTAACGACAGCGTTGTATATCCTGACACCTCATCCTTAATAAGTCCCATACTGCCGTACCAATCCGAAAACATCTGCCCGATGACGCAAATGAAGCCTCCGCTAACAAATGCTTTCAGCATATTTAAAAGGCAGTTATGTTTCGGAGTTACCTGCTTCACGTAATCATTATATCGTTTATCCCGCCTCTTCCTGGCAGCCTGTTTTTCATCTTCCATCCGTTTTTCACCTTTTGTCTGTTTTTCATTTTTTGTCTGCTTTTCACTTTCCATCTGTTTCATTCACACCTTTCTTCTGATTAATCAGTATCCCGCCTCCATATTCTTCAATCTATACCTGCTTTTATTTTATACTGGCATTTAGGTCAATATGAAATACCACATCCAGGCCCCCAGTGTTTTGCCGACGGCCATCCAGAAAATGACGACACCGATGCCCTGACGGATACCGATTCTTTTGAAAAACACCGGCAACGCATCCAGCACCTCTGCAATCGCTCCGATCAGACACCCGATAAATATCCCGACCAGAAGGCCTGCTGCACCTGCCAGAAACATCCCTGCCGGTATTTTTACTGCTGTATCTGTCAGCCAGACTGCATTACCAAGCGCACCACCCAGCACAAACATCCATTCATACCATCCGCCATAGGCCGTCGTGTGAGTGATCGTCATTAACCGATGGGGAATTCCCGTAATTACAAGGAAGGTAAATAATCCCGCCGCCACTGCGATTCCGCCCGACATACCGATCCCCCATAAAATCAATGCCTTCATTTTCTCTGTTCCTCCATTAAAACTTTTTCTGCAGCCTTCTAAATACATCGTTATTTCGAAAATGATGTATTAGTCAAGATCCGCCAGGATTTCCTGCGCAATTTTTCTTTCATTGAACGGCAAATAGTCTCCTTTGATCTCCTGATACTGTTCATGGCCCTTTCCCGCCAGGATCAAAATATCTCCCGGCCGTCCCTGTGCCAGCATAAACCGCATGGCTTCTTTACGATCAACCATCATTTGATATTGTCCCTTTGTTTCCTTCATTCCCTCCTCAATTGTCTGCATAATCCGCTCCGGTTCCTCATATCTTGGATTATCCGATGTAATCACTGTAAAGTCTGCATATTTTCCTGCCACACAGCCCATCTCTCTGCGCCTTGCTGCTGATCTGCCTCCGCCGCATCCGAAAAGAACCCACAGTTGTCTCGGATGATACCGGCGCATCGTCTCCAGTATATTTTTCAGACTCATGGCATTATGGGCATAGTCGATCAGAAGCAGATATCCCCTGTCATTGTCAATAACTTCCACCCTTCCGGGAACACGGATTGTCTTCAGTGCTTTTCGGATAATCTCCTGATCAATACCATAGTGTCTGCATACGGTGATTGCCGCCACTGCATTATAAACAGAAAACTCCCCCGGTGCTGATACTGCATATTCTTCCCCATTGACTTTAAAAAATGTACCTAATTGTCCATTACGGTTGACTAACATTATATCTGAAGCCTGAACATCCGCTTTTTGCCTACAGCTATAGGTACAAACCTGACATGAGGCATCTTTAAATATTTCCCTATAATAGGGATCATCTATGTTGCCGATCCCAAAGCAGCACTTTTGAAACAGCAGACTTTTATAATGCGCATATTCCTCCATATCTTTGTGCTCTTTCGGGCCGATATGATCTCTTCCAAGATTCGTGAAAACCCCCACATCAAATAAAATGCCATCCGAGCGGTAAAGTTTTAATCCTTGAGAAGAGACTTCCATCACTGCAAAACGGCATCCGCTGTCTGCCATTTTTCTCAGATACCGCTGAATATCAATCGCCTCCGGTGTTGTCCGCTCCGCCCGTTTTTTCTCTTCACCAATCTCATAATCTATTGTGCCCAGAAGGCCCGTTTTATACCCGGCGGCTTCCAGAATATCCCGGATCATAAACGTTGTGGATGTTTTTCCCTTTGTGCCGGTAATCCCGATCACTTTTAATTCCTTTGACGGATAACGATAAAAAGCTGCTGCCGCCCAAGCTGCTGCTTCTCGCGTATTTTGCACAGATACAATCGTCATTTGCTCAGGCAGCTTCAGTTCCCCATATGCGGATGTCTTTTTCTCAGGCAGCTTCAGATTTCCATGCACGGATGCCGACTTCTTCCAGAAAGCCTCTTCAACCAGGCACGCTGCTGCTCCTCTCTCTGCTGCTTCTTGAATATATTGATGGCCATCCTGCTCCATACCTTTAATGCAGATAAACAGGCTGTTATTTGTTACCTCTTTCGAACACATTGCAATGGATGCTATATCAGTATCCCAGCTGCCCTGACACAATACTGCCGGAATTCTTTCAAACAATGCTTTCAAAATCATGACATAACTCCAAAAATGGGGTTATACTATATTATGTTTCAGGATGATGTTTGACTCACTTCCAATGTAAGTGTATATTTCCATATTTATACATTTTTTTATGCATTTTATGTCCTATAGGCTTTATTCCATTAAATTGACAGACCAGTTGACCCGTGTTATAGTGCAGTAAACTTAAGAAATGTCTGATATCTCATTCGATCACAGACATTGATTTATTGGAGGCAATCATGTTTGAATTATACGGCTGTCCGACCCACTACGGCGTCGGTGCAAAGGGATTAATCAAAAGTATCGACTATTTAACAGAAAATTTTAAAAATCTTCAAATGAATAAAGTTCCAGAAATCACGTGTAAAGGACCTTTCCGGGCCAATCTGAAGAATCTCGAAAGTGTATGCGCTACCTGCGAAGGCATTGCCAAGCAAGGTTATCATATTCTAACATCCGGGCATCGCCCTCTGATGATTGCCGGAGATCACAGTGCCGCCATGGGCTCTGTATCCGCTACATCTGTTTATACCAAAGGCGAAACCGGGCTGATCTGGATTGATGCGCATCCGGATATCAACACTGACAAGACAACGGTTACCGGCAATATTCACGGAATGCCGGTGGCTGCACTCCTGGGACTTGGTGAACCTTCCCTGACACATTTTCTGGATGACAGCATCAAGTTAAAATCAGGCAACATTGTTATGCTTGGCCTGCGTGACATTGATCCGCCGGAAGCAGAAATTCTCAAAGAACACCATATTCGTTATTATAAATGGGATTATATTATGGAACACGGTCTTCAGAACTGTCTGAACGAAAGTATTGACTATCTCAGCCACTGCCCGGCTGTTCATGTCAGCTTCGATATTGATTCCATGGATCCGAAACTGATGCCTGGCGTCTCCGTTCCCGTTCCGGAAGGTTTCAATGAAGACGACGTCTTCCTGATGATGGATGAACTGCTGACACGGCTGCCGGTTCAGGCGATGGATATCGTTGAATTTAATCATGAACTGGACAAGGATGATATTACGGCTGGATTTGTATCCAGACTGGTGGAACGTGTGCAGGGATTGTAAAATCTATTGAATCTTTTTGATACAGTAAAGGGGCGTATCACAATGATACGCCCCTTTGTTCATCTCACAAAATATTTTCTGTTTTTATCAAAAAATTCATAAAAATACCGAACGTTTTTCAATTCATACCACTTGGCCTCTTCTACTTCTGTTGATTCCAGATTATAGATTTTCGCCTGAAGTGTACCAAGCATAAAAGGCGAATGAGTGGCTATGATAAACTGACAGCCCAGGAAACGTGCACATTGATTGATTTCCTCTGCTAATTTCACCTGATTCTGCGGAGACAGAGAAACTTCAGGCTCGTCAAGAAGATACAGATTATCCGGCTCCAGAATGTCCGTCAACATCTGCATGGCTGTTTCACCATTTGAATATTTCTCTTGGGCAAATTTCAGGATCTGCATTGTGGACCATGACCTTCCATTTGTGCTGCGAAACATTTCCTGTGCCACGTCTTTGCGCAGTCCTTTCCTCCGCACCTGCTCATAGACATATCCCTGCTCCAATGCCTCTTCCTGCTGGATCTTTTTAATCTCGTATAAAACATCTTCACTTTTCATGTAAAGACTGCCTGCCGGAATGGATAGATTCCTTCCAGTGTCATCTTCGCCTGTATCAAAGCGGCATTCTTCCACATAATTTTGTATATAATACTGTCCGTAGGCATATGTCTCATAGCCCTTTGCATTGATCTTCTGTGCAATAATATTCAGCAATGTTGACTTTCCACATCCGTTATCTCCATACAAAATCGTGATAGGTGCGAACACAAATGGATCACAATCCTTATCTTGAAAAACTGAATAAGGATAGAGATTCGGATTTTTCACCTTTTTATCACTCAGCGCAAAACTGCTTAAATAAATCATTCTTTACACCTTACTCCTTGAATTCAGAATTTCTTCCAACGTTCTCGGCGTATAATTCATATAATCCCGCATACATCCAACATTATAGGCTCTTAATTCTTCCGCTTCATAGACATGCCGGCAGTCATTCGCCCTCATCTCGGACAGACACTTCTGATAAAACCTGTCTTCCTCACTCTCATGGGTATGCCCATACAAGAGAATTCTTCCTCGTCCCATGTTCCTCCAACTGAAAATCGGATAATGGCTCAAAACCAGACTATAATGCTCCTTACCAATCGTGTCATGCATTTCTTTATAATCGCAGATTTCATGAAACAACTGCTGATAACGGTAATCAGAAACGTCATCATGATTCCCCTTGATCAACACTTTACGCCCTTTTAACTGAGCCACGAATGCAATCAGCTCTTCCTTTTTGCCGCGCATGCTCACATCACCTAAAATATATACCATATCCCCATTGGTCACACGGTCATTCCAGTTCTTTAAAATCGTATCATGCATTTCCTGCAATGACGCAAATGGCCGAGGATCAAAGGCAATGGCGTTTTCATGAAATAAATGTAAATCACTGATATAATACTTCATTGCCTGTCACTCCTCTCTCAAAATCTCATCTGTTCTTAATTTTAGTCAACCGTCTATAAAATCGCAGACATCAACTGCGATTCCGCTATGTTCTCAAACAATTCCTTTGCCCCGGTACCGCCGCTTTTGATCCCATAAATATCATAGGTAACTTCCCGGTCCATCATTTTTGTTCCATAAGCATGTACTTGCTTAATTGTACCATATCCATCGACTTCCATGCCATTGATCTTCGTCGAAAAAATAACCGCCTCATCTTTTCGATATTCCGGCCTTCCCTGTTTCTGAAGCGTTTCATTCAATCCAAGCAGCTTAATCGCATCGTAAAGCATTTCTGCATCCACATAAACCCGATTATCATGATAATGTCCAAAATACCATCGCTCATACTGCAGGTTTGCCGCAAGTGTTTCCAGCCATCTTTCTGTTGATAAGTCTATCGATTTGGGGTCTGATAAAGTATATAATGATTTCTCAGGCCTATACACCAGCGGACATGTATGAGACAACACATAATCTACTTTCCAACGGCTGTCTGCTATTTGCTGCTCCGTATAATTTTTGATTGATTCATTCGGCTGTTCATCTTCAAACCACGGCAGACCGGTCATCATTCGATAGGTTTTATCCGGACTGCCGGCACCACCAATAACCAATACCTTTTTGCCTGAAAATTCATAGATTTCACCGTCTTTCGCAAAGATCAGATTCGGATATTCCGGCTCAAAATAAACGGTGCCATTTTTCCATTTCTTCTTTCTGTAAGAAGAAATGTTAGAAGGTCTTTCCTCATGATTACCATATACACAAAAAACTGTAATCGGAAGCCCTGCCAAATACTTTTTTCTCTCCGTATCCCGATGATCCATACAGTAATTAATTCCCGCATCACCAAGAATAATCATACAATCTTCGATTGTTGTCTGCATCCGTCTGCAAAACACTTCAACCTTTTGAAAATCACCGTGACAATCCCCTGTTATATACTCAGCCAATTTTACCTGCTTTCTGATAGCCTGACTGCTAATCTATCTGATATTTGTCTATTTCTCATCTTTCAAAGTATTTCGCTTTTTCTTTCTTCCAGCCTTAAAATTATAGATTGGCCGAATAATCTGATCGACACACACAGTCTCCCCGATTACTTCAAGTATATCATCCATACACCGATAAGCAAATGGTGCTTCATCCAGTGTCCCCTCATCGATACATGTAGAATAAATCCCCTGCATTGCTTTTTTAAACTGCGACACCGTAAAATGCTCCTTCACAGCTGAACGCTTATAAAGCCGTCCCGCTCCATGGGGTGCCGACTGATTCCATGCATCATTTCCCAGTCCTGTTCCAAGAATGATCCCCGCCTGCATATTCACTGGAATAATTACCTTTTCTCCTGCTTTTGCTGAAATAGCACCTTTTCGAATGATTGGTGTACCGGTAAATGTTGTGTCTGCTGACTCCACATAGTTATGAATACAGCTGTAAGTGTCCTGAACCTTCCACTTCATTCCTTTTATAACCTCTGCCAATATCGCCTGTCTGTTAATATCCGCATACTTCTGTACAATCTGCAGATCTTCAAGATATTCCTGCATCAGCTGTCCTTCAAGATATGTTGTCTCATGAGGAACTGAACAACCTTTTTCCTTCAGTACTTTCTCACCCTGATTGATATAAAAATTCGTCACCTCAATCCCAAGATGCCTGCTTCCGGAATGAATCACAAGATAAAAATCTCCATCTTCTCCCTGATCCACCTCTATAAAATGATTGCCGCCGCCCAGCGTACCAATCGACCGATATGCTTTGTCTGCCTGTATATTTTTATAGCAATGCATTTCTGAAAGATCTATTTCATCAGCCATGCGAAGTGCATCGTCTCTTATAGCAAATCCCGCCGGAACCTTCTCCCTTATCACCGTATCCAGTTTCTGAAAATCCTTAATTCGTCCTTTTACCCGTGCTAATGTCATCCCGCAACCGATATCAATCCCGACCACATTCGGCATGATCGCTTTGCCGACAGTCTGAGTATATCCAATTGTCCCAACGATTCCCGCATGCACATCCGGCATCACGGCGATCTGACATCCTTCATTTATCGGCTGATCACAGAGTGCCTGAATCTGTGATGCAGCATAATCTTCAATCGCTGTCTCAACATTTTTAGTTGTATAAACCTGCGCTGTTGTATATTTTCCTTTGATTAACATCATAACACCTCATACATAAAATTCTTCTTTTGTTTCCAGGCATAAACACCCTAAACGACCACTTTTAAAACCACATCCGCAGTCGATCATATATACATTTTCCTTTTCGTTTTTCCAAATCGAATGATCAGCATTCGTCCTATGACCGCAAATAGATATGTAATCATCAATACCGTTTTTCAAGTACGACTGATTCAGCTCACTTTCCATCAAATAATACATCAACGGCTTTTCAATACCCGGCGCAGAAGTCATGGCGTGGGCCAACAGATATTTCTTATGATCGACCTCAACCGTGATCTGCAGCGGCCATGAAGCAATCACATCTGCCAGATTCTGTATATCAACCGGTGTCAATCGCCGCGTGAAAATTCTGAATGTATTATATGGATATGGCGGTATTTTTCTTCTTTTCCACTCCGGCAGATGATAAAAGTCTGATATATAAGCAGCCAGAATCTGATCATGATTACCGCACAAAATTGTACATCTGTCTTCTAATTCAAGCATATGGAAATACAAATCCACAGGATTCGGACTAAAATCAGAGCGGTCAAACACATCTCCAAGGATAAATAAATGATCCTGCTCCGAAAAATGAATCCTTGCCAACATTTCGCAAAATCTACCGTCATCATTATGTATGTCGCTTATCACGTAGTGCACCTGATCGTACCTCCTTTTTCTAATCAGAATATAATTGCCTAACTATCCGTAATAGCCCCGCCTTACGCTCATCATAATCATTCAATGCCGCATACTCCACTTGAGTAGGCGACACATGCTCAAGATAAGGCATCTGCAAAAGCCTTTTCCCATCATACATTACATTCACTGTTACCTGAGATTCACTATAATGCGCCTTTTTTGCCAATTGCCTATACTGCATTTCTTCTTCATCATCCGCAGGGCCAGCCACGATACCATAAAGTTTTGTCCCCATTATATGTACAATATCTTTTCTTCTGAACAAAAGCGGCAGGTCAACAAAAGCCTTTTCAATCTGCTTTATTTGTCCCATCCATTTATTCAGATAACTCATCTTATCGTCATAAGATGCAATTGGATTGTTATAAATCAATACAGCTTTCTCCCAATCAGTCAATTCAATTTGACGATCCTCCATAAATTTTCTATAATCTCTTGATGGCACGACTATCTGAGAAATTCTCCTTCCATTAATATCACCTTCTAAATAACTATAATATTTTAAAACTGCAAAATACTCCTTATACCCTTCTAACTTCCTAAAAAAAAATATTCCCATATGAAGCCCTTGGCCTATTTCATAAGGTAATTTCAGACTATAAGTCATTCCATCATCATGTAACATCATATGATAGGATTCAACATATAAATTTATCTTTTCTTCTATAAATGTTTTCTCCTCAGAACTTAAATCTGTCCTCAACATCAATTTTACCTCAAATTCAGGTTCATACCGTCCCAGCATTATTATTTTTCTCCTTTAACACCCCATTTTTACACTTCATCTCATCCGAATTTAAATATGTCACGCCTATTTCTTTAACTCCATGAACATTAAAATAAATCTGTGCACAATTCATATTCGTGCTGAGTACTTCCGTTTTTCCATCATTTTGAATCTTCATTACCAAAAATTTATTGTCAAAATCATATTCAACAACTAAACCTTCATTGCCCTCCTCCTTTAAAACAATATCCGAGCCACAAAATTGTCCAATAATCCTTGCTTCCATATTCTCTTTCTCCCTTTTAAAGCATGATATCTTCCTCTTTCTTAGCCTCCTGAACATGCCTATACCAACAGTCCTGTTTTCGAACTGTTTCTGCATATTGTCTGGCCGTCCTCAGAACCATTTCATCATCCGCATATTTCGGTTTGCCGCAATCCATATAATGCAAATAATCTCCAAATGCTTCCATCGCCCTTCGTAATGTATTTCTCACTTCATCCCCTTCAATATGCGGCGGAAATTCATAATCCAGATACAATGGATTAATGTGCATATGCGACCAATGCCCGGTTTCTGTCAATTCATAGACGATCACCTGAATATCTGAATAATCTACATACCATCCATTCGCTTCTATGCGTTGAAGATACACATCCCATTCCTTTTTTCCTTGCGCTAACACATAATAGCGCCCTGTTGCAAGATCCTTCACCGATGCTCCCACCTGCATGTCAAACGGAATCTTCATAAAAGCAAACTCAACTCGATCCGGTCGGAAGGAATCTGCCGACATATATCGTCCCGAATCATTATTTAGAAAGGTTTTCCGTTTCTTCTGTTCAAAAGACATTCGCTCATGAATTTGCTGACGAATATTGGCATCTTCTGTTGTTTCTGCTAACTCACAGAGTGCTTCCAATCTTTCTTTCCATGACTTATTTGGCGCATTCCAAATTAATGTTGCTTTCTGAAAATCCGTAAATTCAAAATGAAGTTCCTCAAAATACGCACGCATACACGCTGATGGTACTAATTCAAACATTTTATCCATTCTCCTTTTTTGTACTCACCTTTAAGGTTTTAATATCTCAATCATTTCACAAAGCGATTCTATATCAGCTTCTTCACTTCTGTATATCAAATTCCTTCCATCATGACAGTCACGTATGACTGTTTTTTCCCGCCTACTCAACTGATTTGATGACTTTGTGATAATTTCCAGAATTTTAACGTTCGGATGAATCTTTTTAAAGTCTGCTTCTTCATCCACCTCGAGATCTACAATAACTGTTTTTCCCTCATAACACTTCTTGTAGATCCCGGCATTTATTTTTCTGAAATTATGATCATCATACCATGCATATTCATCCGGGTATCTTTCCAGCAATCTCTTGATAACCTTGTCTTTCTCTGCACGTTCTATTCCTGAAATAATAAGCATGTGCCCAGGTGCTTTCTTAACCAGACTCTCATCTATATGTTTATATAGAATCTTTTCATTTGGTTTCATAAAGTCAGGTCCCCAGATATCATATTCAATTGTTTCAATCCTGAAATTATTTCGATAAAGATCACAGCCCACAACCCTTCCCCGACAAGGCCATTCTTTCCTGTCGCTTCTAATTGTAAAAGAAACAAGATCACCCCTTTCACATACCGGCTTTCGAAGTTCATGCTCCCTATTAATTCTGCCAATTTCAGCTTCTGACTTTGCATTGGCTAACAAAGCAATTTTAATACAAGCTTCCTCCCACTGCGTATCCAACCCATATTTACTGAGATTACCTCTGTTTTCTAAATAGCTTGGATACAAGTCTTCTCTCAGAATCAACATGTCACCGATATAACCGACTTTGAAACTTTTCCATCCTTGAATCTGTTGTGTATCATCCAGTCTTCTTCCGTCTTTTAAATATTTCCGCAAAATTGGAAATAAAAGCTGCCATTCAGAATAATAGTTCAATTGATCCAGTTCAGGTCCATGAAACTGATAAGACTTTCCTTCGTCTGATACCATAATGACACAGCCGGGTCCCCCAAGGCCCGACGGTTTTGACAAATAATAAGCGATAACGTGGTCAAAAAATGCTGTGGTCAATTCATCGACTTTTAACTGTATTCTATCTTCATATTTCATTGATACTCCTCCATTTCTAACACTTTTTTCGCTGCACCGACAATGGTTGCCTAACCAACCTCGCCTACAATATCATGCAGCAGTTTGTCACACACTGGATTCGATAGCAGATACTCCATGTCAAGGTCCTCCCCAATTCTTAAAATCTCCCTACTTTACAGAAACATAATACTGGCAATACATTTTTTCGTTGTCCGGATTCTCCAGACGTAAGCACGGATTAGCTTTTCTCTTCATTTCCTCCGAATCTGTTTTTTGCCAGATCCATGCCTGTCCATTTTTATCCTGCGCATAGCTCACTATTTTTCTGATCTCATTTCTTTCCTCATTGAGCCGGATTTCAATAATAATATGTCCGGCTTTTAATTTTTTTCTGCATAAGTTTCAAAATCTTTAATTCTGTTAAGTGAGACACTTCTGTAATTTTTCATGCTTCATCTTCCTTTTCTATACGTGATCAACATTGACTTTCGGCTCTTTAACTTGAAAAATGGTTCAAAAAAGCTCTATAGTTTCCTATAAAGCCTCTGATTCTTCAAATTCTGTATTCACAATGGTCATCAATGCCTTCTTCAGCTCTTCCTCCAAAAGCATTTCTTCGGAACGATGCACATTTCCTATGCTGTCCTCTTTTTCCTTTTCCCGAAAATACTGCCTTCTCCGAGCGATCATTGCCTGATCTACGTGGAAAGCAAAATGGACGGCACATTTTCCCTCGTTGATTTTCCAGAACATTTCCGGACATTCTTCCAAAACCACAAAGGCCGCATCAAAATAGAGAATCGCTTCGTTTGCTCTCACCCATATCTCATTGTATTCCCCGGGAAAGGAATAGCAATTGATCAGATTTTTGATGGGATCCATGATTTCTTTCCACTTGGTATGGTACACCGGCTGATTCAGATAGAATCGATCAATGGTCGCATACACATCCCTAATCCGATCTGTGAAAGGATTCCGTTCATTATTTGACGGGTTAGAAGGGTCTGTATTATAAAACTCAGACAATGTCATAATGTCCAACAAATCATAAATCTTGCCTGCAATGATCATGTTCTTTGTTTTCTCATCGCAGCCGGCAATCTTCAGCCATTTCCGATCCCGTTCATTCATGGAGCCGGATGGCCTGTCCTCATCATCAATTTCATGAATATAATAATGATGATAAGGGTTAAACATACGATCCTCCTGCAGATTAAACAGCATGTCTATCAATTCTCCCTGGGAATGCTTCGTCTTGATGTCGTTTCCAAAAAGCAGCATTGCATTCAGACGCTTGATCTTCCTGCTGTGATTTCGTCCGTAATAATCATTAAAAAGAATGTTGTCCATACGATCATAGGTTATACTTTCAGACTGCTCGTAAAATTCAAGGAAATCCTCATAATAGGTGCGCTGATAAAAACGATACCGTTTTTCACCATCATAGAGTTCATTTAATCCGGGACAATACCGATCCATCATATCATTCACTGTCATTCTTACTGCCATTGCCATCGCTCCCTTCTTCCGATCAAGTTCAAAACTTATAAATCCTGATGCCGCATTTAAACGGTTTCTTCATTCTTGATGCCGCGCACATAAGTTGTTTCTCCTGTTTCAATACAATAAGCCGCCAGACGTCCGCCCATACAGCACCCGCAATCAATAGCAATATGCCCATTTTCCTTATAAACTTCCGCCCGGTTCCAGCCGTCAATCAACGGTGTTGGTGTATGTCCGGTCACCAGATATACATTTTCATCAGAAAAATCCCGCCTGCCGTAATCAGCCCGGCCTTCTACAAAATCATAAAGATCATAATCCTCCAATTCTTTCTGTGATGAAAAGTTTGTTAGACCGGCATGGGTCAAAATGTAATGACTGCCTTTATAGTCAATCTCCTCATACGCCGATGCATCTGCAATAAAATCAAGGATTTCCTGCTGATCATCCCGTGACAGCTTCTGGAACTGCTTCACTGTCACAGCTCCGCCATCTGACAACCAAAGACTGTAAGCTTCCAAAAGTTCAGAAGTAATCTGCGTTTCACAGTTTTTCTCTGTGATCTCCGCTGTCAGTTTATTCAGAAGCAAGTACATCTCAAGGTCGTGATTGCCGAGAATATAAATAACATTCGGCCGGCGCATCAAATCCTGCAATACTTTTATCGGATCTGATCCCCGATCCACCGCATCGCCAAGAACATACAATTCATCCTGTGACGAAAAATTGATTTTCTGCAAAAGCTGTCTGTATTGATCATAACAACCATGAATGTCTGAAATAAGATATCTCATATCAAATCACACCCTTCTGAATAAGAAGGAGGTCAATTTCCATGACCTCCCATTGTTATCGCTGCTTTAGAATTTTGCTTAATACCTAATGAGCGACCCAGGCACTGATATCCTCTGATTCGCCCTCATCATTATAAAGAATATTATCTTTAATTGTGAATTCATGCTCCTGACCGTCATCACCAGTCATGCTTCCGGTTGCCCAAGTGTGGTTCCCACTTTCTGATCCGGATGAACCGCCTGATGATTCAGAACCGGAACTACTGCCTGATGCACTTGATGCATCGCTGCTTCCGGAACTGCTGGATGTACTGCTTCCAGAATTGTCGGATGCACTGTTATCTGAATAACTTCCTGATGATCCTGAATTACTGCCGCTGGAACTGCTGCCCGATGAGCTTGATGCACTGCTGCCTGATGAGCTGCTGCCCGATGAGCTGCTGCCCGATGCAGAAGTACTCTTGCCGGATGCACTGCCGTCCGAAGACTTTGCAGTCTTCTCTTTTGCAGCTGCAGCCTCTTCACTTTCTTTCTTCGCCTTGGCTTCTTCCTCAGCCTTTTTCTCATCCGCAGCCTTCTTGATTGCTGTCACACGGTCATCATAAGTCTTTACAGCAGCATTTACACTGGCTTCATAAGCTGTTATTTCTTCATCTGTACAAACCGCATCCGCCTTGATTGTTCCCAAAGCCTTCGTCAGATTGTCCTTATAAGTGCTGACTTTCTTCTCATCCTCTTCCTTGCTGACATCGACCGTATTCTCTGCAATTGTACTGTCGTACTCGTCTGTAAAGGCCTTCTTCATGTCAGCCAGAACCGCTGTGTATTTCTCTTTCACAGCATCTTCCTCTGTATAGGCCTCATCCTCACTAACCATTGTCTTATAAGCTTCCAGTTTCTTCGCATGATCTGCTTCCGCTGTAAATGCCTCATAAGCAGTATCAATAGCCGATACTTTGTTCTGTATTTCCTGTTCCTTAGCTTTCTTGTCTGAGCACCCAGTCAGCGCCGCTGCCATCACAAGTACCAATACCATCATGATTGCTGACAATTTGTTTTTTCTCATCATACATTTCCCCTTTATTGTTTTATAAATATATTTTTTTTAGTTGCAGTGTATATTATAATCTGTTTTTGATAATAATACAATCGGCTGTCTTTAATTTTTTCAATATTTAGTTGTCAAGGTTCCTTTGATGATGTTAGTATACCAGTTCATATAGGGCAAGAACTTGCACTTATCACGAACATACCAATAAATTTCCCTGTTTTTTTGCCACTGTAATGGTCACCAGGGTTCCTGAGTTAAATGAAATGGCGTCCTCCTGCATTCCATCTGAAAAAATAACACCATTCTCCGGCATATAGGATCTCAGTTTCAGGGACTCACCGAGCTTAATTTTTCCCATTACAATATCTGCACCGGAATTGATTGACGGATAAGGTTCCCTGACTGCAAAAGATAATTCCTGATCACTCCATCCGATTGCCGTGTAGGACGGCTTATTCATATGAAGGAACTCTGCACCCCCATTAAGCTGAGCTATAACGGATTTGTACCATCCGGATTGTCCCAGCCCCGTTGAAATAATGACACCGCTGGAAGACTGTCTTTCATACTTCCCCCTGTACAAAATGTCATATCCCGCCGATATATGATTTGCCGGTCCCACAAAAATATCATTGGCTGCATATAGCTCCTGCCCATTCTGAGTAACTGCATGAGCAAATGTTATTTTTTTCGTTGTCACCTCTCTCAAACCGTCGAATATGATTGCAAAAAGCCACCTCGAATCCTCCGCCGAAAATGGTGAAATAACGCCTTCCCATCTGGAAGGATCCGGATTGATGCCAATCACCAGATTACTCTCCTCAAGATATTTCATTGTATTGCATACCAGACCGTCCCTGCCCACACATACAACAAGGTCATCTCTGCCAAAAATATAATTGCATAAAAAGCTTTTATCAATGACAGAAACCCTCGCATATTGCTCTGCCTTTTTCCTGACATAAGTCAGGGATTCTGCGTAACAACGGTCCTCATCCAGATAATCATCAAAGGAATCCCCCATATGTTCAATATAAAACTGAGCCTGTTCCTTTGTATTAAATCGCTCAATGAGTTCCTGCAATCGTGTCTTCTGAGACACGATTACAATTTTGTTCATTCCCCTCATTTCTCTTTCCATCACAGTTCTCCATCCCTCTTAACCAATGTATCCAACAAATCCGGCGTAATATTGAGATTACCGATTTTCTCTGAATTGGCCGCAAGATCTCCAAAGGCTTTAGCAATCATTTTGCCGCTGTCCATGCCAGATAAAAGCAGCGCTGTAAGGACATCCTTGTCAATATGCGCAAAGACTTTTAAAAGCACATCACTTTCATAAGCTTTCGTATCCGCAATGGAACGCTGTGTTTCATTTTTAATCTCCTGCTCTTTCTGTTCAAAACTGCATGACTCCATATTCTTTTCATGAAGCGCCTTATCACTGACAGCATGTGTTTCCACATCTCTCATGAGAAATTCATGCTCATCATTTAACTGCTGCATTTTTGCTTCCGCATTCTTCTGCTGCAAAGCCATCTTAGCATCAATCGCTTTCTCCTGTTTCTCCCGCTCTTTTTCAGCAATTGTAATCTCTGTATTCAATTCGTTCTCTTTAATGCTGCGTTCCTGCTCAATTGCAAAATTACGTCTCTTGTAAATGGCGTCATCCTGCTGTCTGAGAATTTCTTCTCTCGCTGATGATTCAAGCGCCTCCCTTGTCTTTGGCTGCGGCATAATACCAAGAACAGATACATTAATTACACTTAAACCAAATTCCCTGACATATGTATGATGCTTCATGGATTCATTCAGCTTTGCAGCCAATTCATTCTGAGATTGAATAGCCGCTCTGATATCTTTAGCAGCCATAAACTGAGCAATTTCAGTTTTCACAATTCCGATAATCCTCTTGGACATCTTGCTTTGTGCCTCCGATAACTTCTCCGCATAATCCTCCGGATTGATAAATGAAAAATCTGTCTTTTCAGAAGCTGCTTCAAAATCGTCAATCACATAAGAAATGTCTCCCTGAACGGAAATATTCTGAAAATCATGGGTTATAATATCATTGAACATATAAGAAGTATCAAAAGCTATCGATGGAATCACCTTAATGCTCGTGGATGCATTGTTGTAGAAAAAACCGAGTCCATATCCCTGCCTCTTAACCCTGCCGTTGCCTCCGGTTACTATAACATACTCTGTTGCCTGAAAATTGATATGTTTTAACATGTTGCTCCTCCTTGTTTGTATCCTTACGCATTGAATTTATATGGCAAATGTGGCTGAAAGTGCTGTTTATTTCTATAGGCAATTACCTTCGCCAGACTATCGAAATACAAATGCCATTCGCTGTCCGTTAATTCCCTGTAATCATATGCCGGGATTCTTGTCCAATCCCCGATCATGGACTGCAGACAAAATGGCGAAAATTTAATTTCATGCGTATCAATCACAAAATCGCTGCTTTCTATTTCTTCGAGGCTATGTTCAAAAAATCCCTCATAGTACATGCACTCCAAATGTTCAGATAAAATCCACTCGGTCATATAATCATAGTTATAATCAAAATAAGCCATCATTTTCCCATTCCAGCCTCTCCACAGGAACTGATCCACTTTGTCTTCTGAAACCCTGAACTTATCCGGATTCATTCTGTACGCACCAAATTCATTGCACATATCCGGAAGTAAAAGCAAATTTCCTCTTGAAAAATAATGCTCAGCTAAATATCGCATCATTTCAAAGGCTTCCAGCACCTTCGGGTCCCCTTCATGATAGTGCGACAAAATGTGATCAATATTGTCATCATTCTTACCGGCAACTTTGCCATCATTCATGCCCAAAAACGTTGTCAATGGCACCCACAGAGAAGTCATCACATCCCCGCGTTCAGCCAGCCATTGCTTACTCTTTTCATCCTGAACTGCATTGACAGCCGCATCATCATGGTAGAAGCTGACCGCATCGCCATCGTATAGATAGCGAGGTGCAGCGGGGATATCCTGGCGATAATAACGCAGTAGTCTCAAAATTCCCGCATAAGATCCCGAAAAGTTTTCCTGATCGACACTCGCCGTTTCCATAATCTTTGACAAAATTTCATTCGTTCTGTTGCTCATACACTGACGCTCCTTCTTTTCATTATAATTTGTTTTGTGTTCCTATGAAATCAACCAGCAGTTGAATCCCCGCTAATCAAATTCTTTCTTAGGCAACTTCATTTGCTATGGCATGATTATAGCAATACAAATAGTGTAAGAACTTGCTCTAAATTTTGCCTTCCCAATTTTTTTACTTTTTTAGGCAAAAAAATAAAGATCAGATAGTTTTTATTCCATCTGACCTTTTGACCGAGGGTATTGTCTTTTATTGTTTTCATAAAAAGCAAAAGCCCCAGAGCTGGCACTCTAAGTCTCCCATGACCTTAGTTCACCGAGATGAACTTTAGAAACATCTGATTCAGGATCTCCCACTCCATCTTCTTCGTGTCATCCATATCCAACAGCAAATTTTTAATTTCCGTAATCGAAGTATCCAGATATTCGTTTAACACATCTATTCTTGGTATTTCTTTGATCTCAGGTGCGTTCATCTTCAATTCAAGAAGATGCTCCAACTCCGGCAGCAGATTTTCCGGCAACTCTGCTGCCATAAGTTCTGTAAAACGCATTGGCGGCGGTGTCCCTTTCTCTAATATCCAACGGCAAGCCAGAACAGGACGCATGACATAGAAGTATTTCTTTGCCTTGACATTGGCACCTCGCAGGAATTCCCGGTAATTGCCTTCTGCCATACTGATGTAATGATACAGACTCTTTTTTGTTGAAAAATAGGTGTTCATCACGTTTCGGAACTGACCGGCAAATTCAGTCTCCATATAAACAATCGGGGATGCTGCCCATTCAAATAAGGTCGGATTTGATTTATACAAAAGTCTCAATGCCTTCTGCAGATCCCAACCGTTGATATCCAGCACATCATCCAAAGGCAGCTCGATGACATCCCTGATCTTCTCCAGACGGAGATAGTCCTCCTTCGGACGAACATAGATAAATCGCACATCATAATCACTGTCCGGGGACGCAAAGCCCCAAGCGCGGCTGCCAGACTCGACTGCCAGAAGAATACGCACATTTTCTGTCTTTTCAATTTCATGCAATTTGCGGATGATCGTTTCACGCATACATTCCCACTTCCTTTTCTTCATTATAATACACTGGGACTCTCAATAAAATCAACTTATAGTTGAATCCTCACTATCCCCTTCTTCCCTCACGAGAACATATTTAGCCACACAGTATCCAAAGAATTCATCAGTTTCCTCATCTACAAATCCTTCCATAATAAGCGCTTTTCCATCTTCCGGAACGTTCTCGGTAAAGCCAAGCTTTGACAGTAACTGCATCACAGGTCTATTATCAGAAAGTGTGGTTGCATACAGTTTTCTTCCGCTTATTCTGGTATGATCAACGGACACACCCTCTGAGAAAAACAGATCCATCACTGCTTTACAAGCTTCCTCACAATAACCCTTTCTTCTCTCACTTTTGGAGATATAAAATTCTATTTCATAATCCGAGTTTCTTTCCCGGTGAAATCCCACATAACCAATGAATCTGTCCGAACCTTTAAGAAATATTGAATAAATACATTCATCGTGGCCTGTCCGTTCAAAATAATTCCTGAATTCTGCTAAGTATTTTTCGCTGAACTCAATGCCGCAAAAATCTCGAAAATTACCATCATTTCGCAGCATGTTTATAAACGGCTCATCATCCCTGGCATTATTGCCGGGAACAAGCACTAAACGTTTTGTTTCTAATGCTTTACCTGTGTTCATACGTGTCTCCTCCTTCAAATTCATGTTCATTTGCTATAGGCTGATTATAGCAGCCTATGTGCAGCAAGAACTTGCACTTAATAGTCTCCTCCGTATCTTTGCAATCTTTTTTGCAAACGAGATGAAACACGCTTTGCAAGTTTCACTCGTTATCACGATATTCGGAAAGGCTGCATGCAAGCATAGGCTTTTCCTCATTATTCGCGGAAAAAAGAAAGGCCAGATGTTTTTCTTCCATCTGACCTTTTGATTTTGGAAAATATTTAATAATATATTGTTAATTACTTACTCATAAATTCATCTATCTTTTTCCTTAAATTATCATAATAAGAATTACTCCACTCCCAAGTATATTCATCACGATACGTGGTTAATATACTATCATCATTTTTTTCTAAATCATAAACTTCATAGTTTTCATTAACAAAAATGTTTTCTATCCCTAATATATTGACCAAATTTTCAAATGTTCCGATTTTAGATATCCATTTTTTAGTCCTTGGCAAATCATATGCTTTAGTCATTTTACATTGTTCCATATTAAATCTTCTTTTCAAATCAAATAATGTATAATCAATTCTGTCCCCAAATACGGATGCTCTTAACATATTTATGCCATTTCTCTCTTGTGGAAAATAAAAAATCGGTACTTTTCTGTAATATTCATATTCTTGTATTGCTTTCTCCGACATACCATACTTTCTATAAATTCTTTTTATAGACAACAATCCATCCGCTGAACACTGAACATCTCCAATTAATTTGATTGCATATCCATCCGGATCCACATAAAAAGCATGTATCATATTCCATAATAATTCAGGATCATCTACTCTTGAATTTATTGCAAACAAACATAAAAGATCCTTCATAACATCAACATTAAACTGGCGTACTTGTGAATATGTTTTTAACCCATACATTCTATGTATTTTAAAATCACCCCCAAAAACCGTTTTTAATATTTTATCCGAAACATAACTTTCCTTATATTTTTCATAAAAAAGACTCTCCTTATAGACTACTAACATTTTTCTAGTTTCCATATTATCTTTCTCTCCTTTTTCCGCAAAAAAGAACAGACGTTTACCCTTTTCAATGTTACCTTTTAACAAAATTTTCTATTTAAATATTTTTAATCATTATATGCATATCTTTCCACATTAAGAATTTAATTGCACAATCCTGTATTTTAGCCCGTGAATAATCCGCTCCAGATTTCTCTCGTAAATATCTCACAATCCAATAAGAGAAAAAATGATCCACTTCATTTAAATATCGATAACTATATGCATCATCTATATTCCTTTTTTTTACAAAACATTTTGAATCCAATTCGATACACTCTTTTAACGTATTCCATTGATCTTGCTTATCTCTGTACAAGATGTAACTTTCTAATGAAAAATAATTCTCATTCATAATTCCTTTATATATACACCCATCCAAATTATATTCTGTTCTTCCTGGACATCTATCATATTCATAAGTTTGAGGGAAACAATCCTTATAAAAACTTTCTTCTTGCTTCATTAAAAACTTTCTAATTTCAATAAGTGTTTCAAAAGATATTTTGAAATCGTACTCTTTTTCTGGCATCAAATACTTAATTGCTTTCCTCAAACATTTCTCTAAGTCATCATTCATAATCTTATCTCCTCCATCAAAAAAACACCACAGCCCCGCCATGATGTTCATCCACATTGTTGCAACTGGCTGCCATTTCACAGGCCCTATAGCTTTCCGTCACAGTGTTTCCACTGCTTTGGCTATTGAATTGTATCATATACTATATTGTACATCATATGCCACCTCATAGCAACAAATTTCAATCCACATTTTAGCTATTTTTACCAATTTCATTTCTTTATTTACTTACTTCTATAGCATTTCCGCCAAATTTCTGGCCAATCTGAAAGATTTTTACAAGATTCTCTTCTCCATATCGGTTCCCCCCAGGTACGATAATCGCATATATGCCAGGACTCATTCAGCTTCTTATAGTACTTTGATTTCCCTGCTTTAAGATCGCCATGTTTGATTTTCCCATTTCGACGAAGTCGTCGATTGGCATATTTTTTCGCCGAACGGTCTTTATCACCTTTGTACACGGGCGTATGTTTAAAACTACGGCTCATACAACAGTACCTCCTCATAGGATTCCAGTCTTCCATATGCAAGGCTGGAACCCTATCACTTTTTCATCCTTCCGCCGACCTGCAGTAATTTTTCTACTGCATCCACCACACCCTATTTCGATTGCCCCGACAGTACAATCACCATACGCTTTTTATGCATAGTCTCATAATCAACGTCCCGCCAATATTCTTCTACCCACGGATGATCTTCCATTCCGATGCCATAGACATGCATATTGTCATATTTCTCCGGTATATCACGTCTGAATTCATAGATCTCAGACGACCAGTCTTCTCTTTTGACAACTGCGAAGTTTCTTCCGTTCTGCAGATAAGGCTTCAAGTCTCTGAACAATAACTCTTTGTCGTTACTGCGCTGAATCGGCCGCGGCTTCTCGCTCAATACAATCTCTATAGCCGGTTTCAAAGTGATGTCTTTTGACGTTATAACAGCTTCTCCCGACTGAGCCGGTACTGTATAGACATCATTTGAGAATTCTACATCAATCATCCCTATGCCATAGACATAGAGATGATCGTATTTTTGCTCCGGAATGTCTGCCATGAACAGATAATTTTCATAATAGCCATCCTCATGATTGATGGATAATCGGACATTGCGGGCGATATATTTTTTGATCTCTTTAAACTGAATAGCCATATCTGCCTATTCCTCACTTTCATTACATTCTTTTTCATAGAATTCAATCAGCTCCATCACGCGAGCCAATTCCTGTTTCTTTTCTTCCCGGACCTTCTTGTCAAAGATATACAGTGGCATATATCTCAAATATCTGGTCTGATTCAATGAAAAATCAAATCTAGCTTTCATTACTGAAGCAAACTGTTGAAAATCCTGATTTTCTTCCATCAATTTCACGATTTCCACCGCGTTTTCCGCCGCAATCATATATGCCTCCAATTCCTCTTTCTTTAACTGAGCTTCTGACAGTTTTCTCCACACATATCTTTTGTAACCGATTTTATTCCCCATACTGCCATCGGCCCTTTGTTTTCTTGCATCCTCAATTCTTGCCATCTCACACTTACATTCTTCATACTTTTCTGTTGTCAGCATGTCCAGTCGGATTTGAGATAATTTTTTAATCTGATAATCAGACAAACCGTACTTTTCTTTTAATTCAATTGTCATTTCACCAGGATTTCGGCTGTTTTTGATGGCATCAATGATTTCTGTACTATGCTCATATAACCAGATATAGTCCTTGCATAGCTCATAATGCGTATCCTCATATTCAAAATTGACATCCTCTTCATAGGCTCGTCTTTCCTTTGGTATGGTCCCATGCATTTTTTTATAATTCACTCCGGCATATTCATTGGTACGGACATTAGTACGAGCGCCAATATGATCATATTCCGCCAGCTCATTAATTGCCAGAGCATAGGCTTTTGACAATGCCGCATAGATGGATGTGAAATCATCCTCATAAACAGAAATACGCTGCACATTACCCGGATAATTTTTCGGTACATATTTGCCAAATCTTTCAATCCCAATACTCACCTGATTACATCTCATACGCTTTTCCTCCCGCATTAAAATAATTGAATATAGTCTCTAAATAACATGGTTTCCACCGCCGGTGTCTTTGCGGCATATTCTGCCCGCTCAAGACCATTTGTCAGCAGCAAACGTTCCCACAACTTCGGATAATTTCTGAAATCAAACAAGTTATCATCCAGAATCACATATTCTTCGATTTCAGGATGATTCTCCAGATAAACCTGAATACCAGCACCGCGCTTGTACATCTGGTCTTCTGTATGCGCCGACAGTGTTAAACCATATTTCTCCAGTTTTGAAACCAGATACACATAATCTTCCTGTGTCGACTCCATCTCTTTCCAGTCAGAAGATAAAACGATATCGCCGCCACCCATTTTTTCAATGACCTTTGACAGAATTTCTACCCGGGCATCGTCGATGCCCCTATAGCCTTCCGGTGTCTTTTGTACAGTGGTTTTAGAATTGAGAACACCATCTACATCAAGAAATACAACAAAATGCTTGTTTTTCATCCAACATTTCCTCCATTTAAGAAACTCATCTGCTTGTTGCCCTTACTATAGCATTTCTATATGTGCAAGAACTTACCCATCATCCCTTTCTAAACCATTTTTACGATAAAACAGTAAAATTATTTTTCCATTTTGCCTTTTCATCGGGGGTTTTGTTTAATATCAGTCATCCTGTCTTCTAATTTCTCTCACATATTTTTCTCATATATTTCTCAAACACTCTGAAATTCCGATCGTCTCTCGGTGAACAATACACCGCAAATTCAATATTTTTGAAGGCATACAGATAGTCTTCAATCACATTTCTCGCCGCTTGAGCAACAATTTCCGGTTTGTTTTTGAATGCACCGCAGCCAAAGGCTCCAAGAATCACAGTTTCATCCTTTTCTGAAATGGCAGTATCCAGAATACGTCTTAATCTCCGTTCATGCAGATCCAGCAGTGCTTCATCTGACATTTTGACACTTTTCCTGCCATCCCCAGTATTAAAGGTATTTCCCGGACGTTCTCTGAGATTGGGTGCCGCACAGGTAATGACATCGACCTGATACCAATCTGATTCATCCATCAGCTTCGGACATTCACTATCCCTTTTAAACACCAACACTTCCGGCGTAAAAATGATATCATCATTATGAATCGGATTCCTCGCCTGCCGATGAGGCCTGTAAAATCCATTCAACATGTCCGGCATATTCAGACAAAAGTATAAGTCCGAACAGCGACAGAGACATTCTTCCTGCGCATTCGCGCCCCGCTCCACACCGCCTCCCGGATTAGAGGCAGATGCAAAATTATGAACAGCCGTTTTCGTTTCCTTATAAGCCGCTGCTGCCTCAAGCGTTCGCTTCTTTGAGACAACAACCTTCGCCGGATGCCCAAAACGCTTTTTATCTATCAACAACATTTCCACATCTTCTGTGATCAGCTTCTGCCCTTTTCTTGATTTTCGAAGTGCTTCCTTTATTGCTGCATTTTCCTTACACAGCTTCTCTGTATCCTTAAAAATCTCAATATTTTCCTGTCTTCCCATTTTTCTTTTTCCACCTCAACACCATAAATGAATCTCTTTACTACTGCTTAAAACTCTGCAATTCATTTTGCAATTCTTCCTGCTCTTCTTTTAGCTTTTCCCGTTCCTTTTCAGTAAACACTCTAAGCCTCATATCTATAATGGCCTGCGCCTGTTCCTCTGTAAAATCGAACTTTGCCATCAATGCTTTTCTTGCAGCCTGCATATCAGCAGCTGCATAGACACTTTCAATGACCTCCCTTCCATGCTCCACTGCCCATACAATGGCATTGATAATATGCAGCCGTTCTCCTATTCTAGATGCTTTACTTTTTTCTGAATTCATACTGTCTTACCCCTTTCTAATCTGCTGCCGCAAATCCAATCTTTCGTTTCTGATTTGTCTCTTTTTTGACCGCTTCCGGAATGTCACACGCTTCCAAAGTTGTCATTTGCTCTACCGTCAAATCTTCTGTTCCATCATCTGATGCCATCAGTTCTGTCAACCGCTCGGACAGATTCATTTCTGCTTCTTCCAGCATCTTCCGAACAAATCGGCCATTGCCATAGTCCCGGCTTCCATGAACACCTTCATAATTCCTTCTTAATTTCTCCATGGCAGCCTCCGTCGCAGTCATATGTTTTCTTGAAAGCATCAGTTTTGTCATGGCACACAATTCATCAATGGAATAGTCCTCGAATGCCACCTGAAATGCAATTCTTGAACGCATGCCGGGATTTCTGTCGAGGAACTGCTGCATAGGTTCCGGATAACCTGCGAAGATGACGATGACATCCTCCCGATGGTTTTCCATTTCCTGTACAATGGTATGAATGGCCTCATCACCATACCCATTGCTGTATCCGTCACACAGCGCATAGGCTTCATCTATAAAGAGAACGCCGCCCTGGGCTTCTTTGAATTTTTGTTTTACCAGAGGTGCTGTGGAACCGACACAACTTCCTACGAGATCTGCTCGTCCTGCTTCCACAAAGCTGCCCGTGGGCAGAACCTTTTCATCCTTCAGGATTTCTGCAAACAGTCTGGCCACGGTTGTCTTGGCTGTGCCCGGATTACCTGTAAAAACCATATGTAAAGAAGCATTTTCCTTTGAAATTCCTTTCTCAGTATAAAGCTTATGGAGTTTGTAGTTGGCAATCGCCTTGTGAATCACTTTCTTCACCGCATCCAGGCCAATCATCTCATCCAGCTCTTTTCGTGCCGTTCCAACGGTTCGCTTCTCTTTCTGACCTGTTTCCAATCTGCCGATGTCCGCCTTTGAAATAAGAAAAAGCTCATCTTCCCGGATATTTCCCGGATTTTTTCTGACAGACATCAGACGCTCTGACTGCTGCCTGACGGCACGTTCCATCAGATTACGCACATATCGGCCATTGCCAAAGTTATCACTTCGCCGTACCTTATCAAAAATGTCATAGACCTCTTTAACAGCGGCTTCTTCTGCATGAAAACCACGCTCTTTCAGCATCATTTTGAAGATTTCAGTTAATTCACCGGCATTGTAATCCGGAAAGTCAATCCAATGCGGGATTCTGCTCTTCAAGCCCTCGTTCAATTCCATAAAACGGTGCATTTTCTCATTGTAACCGGCCAGAACCACAATGACGTCCTCCCGGTGATTTTCCAGTTCCTGAAGCAATACGGTAATCGCCAGACTGCTTTTCATTGAATAAGCTTCATCGATAAATAGAACACCACCTTTTGCTGCAGTGAATGCCTCTCTGATGGCATAATCACAGCAAAATCTATCTAAATCCATACCACCCAGCTCTACAAAAACACCGCTTTTCAAAATGCCTTTTTCTTTTGCGATTCCCGCAAATAATCTGGCTACTGTTGTCTTGGCACTGCCCGGATTACCGCCGAAGATCATATGCATTGTGCCGGATTCATAGTTTCTTCCCATACGCTTCTTACGCTCTTTTTCTACAAGATCCGTATCGATGATCTGATCAATCTGGTTTTTAACCGCATTCAGGCCAATCATCTGCTGCAGCTTATCATAAGCAGATGCCGCATTCTCATCCCGATCCAGCATAAAGTCCTCTGAAAGATCATAATCATAGGCTTTCAGCACGTTTTTGTTCAGGCACCAGGCTTCAAACTGCTCATAAGCCATCAGCACATCCGTCTGGGTAAATGTATCTCCCGGAAATAACTTCATAAATTCATTGGCCTGCTTTGCATACTGGGCATATTGCGAACCTTTGATCAGCTCTCTCATATATCGAACAGCTGCCTTTCTGTCACCGGTTCCTTCTCTCAGCATCACCGGAATCACATACTTTTTCAGATTGGGCAGCAGATAGTAGGAAAAACCCGGCTTGTCCATGTTATAAGTAAAGACAAAAAGGCACTGGTTTCGGTATTTTTTCACCAACATCTCCAGATACTGGCTTGCACTTAAATAGTCTGTCGAATCATAACCAAACTTCTCGGACAAATCAAAGACAATGACACCGCCGACATTATTTTCAATAATTTCTTCAATATGATTATTTCCTTTGTAGAAAGCCGGATCAATCTCACTAATAACTTCCATTCTCCTGCTGCCAATACGATTCGCTTTCAATAATTTCTGCATAAGTGTTTCAACCATATCACTGGCCGTTTCTATGCTTCGGCTAGATAAAATATAATGCACCATATTGCCGCTGTATGCAGATGTATTCTGATGTGTCTCTATATTTTCTAATTCTCCGATAAATTTCTGATCATATAAAAAATAGTTTTTCCTTTCCTTCCCAGAAATAATCCGTTCTGTAAAATGATAGTTTGTATTTCTAAAATCCGAATCTGCAGAATTACAGTAATAAATCCATAAATGCGTTGAATCGATAATTTTATTGGAATAGTCAAGATACTGTCTCCTTCTCGATTCTAAAATACAATCCATAAACTGATGCATTGTTATTTCATATGGATCTTCTTTTACTTTCTTTATAAAAAAATCTGCTTTAAGCATTTCAGTAATCGCCTGATAGGCATCCTGATACATTATTTTCTTTTCATTGTATGCAAACACAGCATAAACAAGATTTTCTTCCTCTTGATATGCCAAAAAGGATAATTCCTTCTGCAAATTTCTGTACATATAATTATTCACTGACGCAATTGGACTATCATAACTATATTCTCTCAAGTTTACTTTTGCTTTTTCCTTAATCTCTTCTGAACTGGTGTTAAATATCACATGGTAATATCTCATAAACCTTTTCTCCTTTATCTATACCGCCGCAATATCTTCCGATCATCATTTAATTCATTCATTTGCAGCTGTTTTCAACAATTGTATTCTTCGACCGATATCCTCCGGGCAATGAGCATCCACCCCATAAACCATCATTATCTGTTCCGGTATATCCTGCCAGAACTGCTGATGCTTTCCACCACTTTCCAAGAGCGCCGCATTTTTCTCCATCTTCACATGATGCTGTAATGCCGCTGCAAAGATGGCATTTTTAATCTCTGTATCCTTCTCCGTCCACCTATCATCTTCATGAAAATCCCGTTCCGGGTGGGCCACTGCAGAAAAGAGTCCCGTCTCAATGGCCTCCGGAATGCTTTCAATCAGTTGATGATAAGCCAGCGCTTTTGGAACATCTATATCAAATGTATATCTTCCATCCGGCATGGATGTGTGGTGCTGCCCCAGAAGCAGCAGATCAAACCGTTCATGCAGCATCTCATAATAGCTCCTATACTCCGGGAGATATTCGATTTCCAGACCAATACAAATATCAATCCGTCTGTCGTACTGCTTCCTGAGTGCTTTTAACTCTTTCTCATAATCATCCAGTTCCTCTATTCTCATTCGCCCGCTGAATGGATTTCCCGGAAATGGCCCATGATCTGTGAAAGTTATCCTTTTCAAACCTAATCGGCATGCCGCCTGTACATAGGTCTCCGCCGGGTCAGCCGAAGCATGACCGCAGCGCACCGTATGTATATGAAAAGCCTCATCGGTAAAGATTTTTGCACCAGGTATCCTATTCATCGTCATCCATATCATAAGGCTGAACCGGCCAGCTGCCGCTCTCTGTCACCCGATAGTACCGATCTGTCTTTGTATCCACCATCAACACAGGAATTCTGCGGCTTTTCAGCACCGTTCCATCTATGTAATAATGAGAAGCACCATCATAATAAATATCATGGAAAGATGCATCTCCGGCAATGTCTGAAGTTCCTATATGCCCTGCAACCACCTTCTTGTCCAAACCCTCGATTTTTCCTGTTTGTGCCGGAAATTTTCCCGTGAAAATGTTCTCCCCGGTTGCCCAGTCCCAGAGATCTCCGGCATCTTCCTCAATCCCTGCATGAACAAAGATCGTATTGCCCTCCACATAATATCTCGGAAGATTCTCAATCCATCTGATATAAGGCGCATCCCGCTCATCGCTGTCTTTTTGATCATCGTCCATGGTTCTGATCATATGATTAATGGTTGACCCGTATAAAACAAACTCTTCGTGATTCCCCATCAGCGCAATAACTTTGTCATAGCCGTATTTCTGCTGCATAGCCATGATCTTATCCAGAACACCATAGTTATCTTCACCGCCATGGATATAATCTCCCAGAAGCAGCAGTCTCGTATCCTTTTCTTCAAGATGCTCTTCGAACAGATTCAATGCTTCTTCAAATGCAGCTAAACAGCCATGAATATCACTCATACAATAAATTTTCATATGCGGCACTCCTTCTTATGTCATTCATTAATACAGTCACTTTTCGTTTACAAGCTATATTATACGAATTTATTAGTGCAAGAACTTACATTTTAATTGTTCATGTGTCAAAAATCCATATATCATTCGTTTTGTTCAACAGATTCCAACAAACGAGTGTGATGTCTTATTGGCTTTCAATCACACAACGCCCACAAGTCCCAATGGAAATGCCACTGGGACTTATTCGCTTCGCATCTGCCAATGCTAAAACGCTTTTTAAATTTTTTATTCAAGTGCTTTTTCGACTGCCTCGTATCGTTTGTCATTAATCTGCTTCAACAGGCACTGATAAGGATCAGTCTCATTGGAAAGCACCATATTGTAGACAGCAGGATTAAATCCACTGACCAGTGCAACTCCCGCACGGCTTTGCTGAATCGGGATTGTATTCGTTCTGGAGCATACATTCCAGAATACAAGTCTCGGCATTTCATACCCATAAAAAGCATACTTATTCTGGATCACTGCCATCAGCGACTGCGTATAAACATTAGAAGCTTTGCCGTACTCCCCGCTGGGTTTATATATGGCACGGTCAAATTCCATATCTGAAATGATCAAAATATTATCCGGCAGTTCTTCCTGAGACAGGTGATGATCAACAGCTGTATACAGAATCAATTCAAAAACATCCTGAAGATTTGTATTGGTACAATCCCTATAGGTTTCACAGATATCGATTTTATCCCTCAGACTCTTTGCCTCAGACAGATCAATCATCTCCGGCCTGCTGCTGAAGGTAATAAATTGATTGTGAAATTCACCTCTGGCATGTTCTGCAAAATAAATCGCCAAGGCTGTGGATACATTTAACGCAGTCACCTTTGTATTGCCGACATTTACCTGCATGGATCCCGAGCCATCCCTGACAACCAGTGTAAATGCATCTCCCTTCACATAATCCGGCAGCGCTTTCCACAAACCTTCCAATGTCTCATCTTTTTCTGCCAGCTTGCCATACCCCCATGCAAACCTGGACTGTTGATAATATTTCGCCACAATATCACTTGGAAATAAGGTATCGGCATTAATCTTCGCTTCACCTCTTGTCAGCTTGTCAAGAAATGCCCGCCTCCGAACTTCATCCCGGTGCAGAAAAGCACTGCCATAAATGAGATTGGCTCTCGACGGCACTTTGCTATAATCTATATCTCCCCAGGATTCAGAGGACATCTTAACTTCTACGACGTCAATATAAGCACGCAAGGATGCCAGTATCTTCCGATAAGTCCGTTCTGTAAAACCAAGGGACTGGCAGACAATCTTTCCCAACTTTCTTGTACTGGCTGAACTGGTATTGCAGGAAGGCAGCCATTTGGCCAGAAGTGATGCCGGACGTTCTTCTCTCATAGCCTGCAGATCCTGCTCAAGTTGATACATGATTTTTGAAATGATGATATCTTTTGCCTTTGTATCCAACAGGGACAGCCAGTCATCAAATCGACCGTATTCCGGAATCAATCCGATAATACCGGATACTTCATCAAAATGATCCTCCATCAGCCAGTGCATACAGATTTGGAAGACATGTCTTTCCCCCATACCAATGCCTCTGATATCCCGCAGATAAAAAAGCCATTTGACAGCCAGAAGCGGCTGCTCATAATATGCTTTCTTGTATTCCCGGAGAATTCTCTCATCCCCCCAGTTTCTCATACTGCCTACTGCAAAATTCAGATCAAGCAGATGTCTGCCGGAGGTTTTGTAACCGATCGCACCATTTTCTGTCTGCTGTTTTTCATCATTTAACTGTTCTCTCAACGCACCCATTAATGTCATGCTTTTGCCTCCTGTTCTGCTTCATCTCAAGTTGCTAATGACCGACTGCAGGAATCGAACCTGCCTTCCAGGTCTCACACCAAATAACCTTGCTGCACGAACCTTTATCAAGATTCTGTTTTGTGCCTGTCTTCTGCCGCTGAAATAAGTCGGTCCGTGGAGAGGGCGGGATTCGAACCCGCGACAATCAGCTTACCTCTTGTACATTTTGCTGTTCAAGCCTTTATCAAGACTCTTTTCTCTGGTGCTCTACCATCTGAGCTACCTCCCCATTTTAATCAGGATATCCTTCTCAGTTGGTATCCCATTTTCATTCCTTTAGGAACAATTGATTGTCAATATAGAAACCGCATATTGAAACCCCAGGCAAAAGCTTTCTTCCTGCCCATCAGCAATTGTCCCAAACAATCGGTCCCTTTGGCTTTCCAGCTTCCGGACATCCGTTTCGCCTATCACCTTCTCAAGAAGTTTTTGCAGTTCCCGGTCAATCCGCTTATTGCAATCCGACAACAGATGCTTCTCTGCCATCAGATACTGATAAAAATCCTTCACTGAAAATTCCACATCCGGCTTCGCCATCCTTTATTCTCCATCTCCTTTTCTCTGAATTAGAATGTCTTCATTGACTATGCATTCAGTATATACCAACGCTTTTCCCTTTACAGGACAAAAAGTAGGACAAAAATGCTGCCGCTCCAATGTTTCTTACATTAGAACGACAGCATCTTTCACTACATTCCTATTTTGTTTTTAATTTCTGTTTACTTCCAGTTTAGCCAATACATCTCTGCATCGCTTCTCAATAGCATCCTGAACTTCCGACGGTCCCAGTACATCCACCACATCCGAATACTGCATGGCCCAATTGATCATGGCCGCCTCGCTGCAAGTAACAAATACCATATCATACTTCTCGTCAATAGCCCTCCATTTAACAAAGCTATTGCCAAACCAGTCAACCATCATGGTATAATGATCATTTGGCACTTTTAAAGTAACTTTAACCGGATCATCATAAAACATATTCAAATGCTGCTCCATGTATTCCTGTCCGTTCCATGTATTTGTCATTCCTTTTATCTCCTGTTTCGGCCGTCCTGCTTCCTCCAGCAGTTTCACATTGCTCATCAGGTCTATACGCCAAATGGAAAGATTCGAATACCGCTCATAATTGGCCAGCATATAATATCTATCGTTGTAAACCAAGATGTGATACGGCGTAACCTTACGCAAAATAGCTTTGCCTTTCTTATCTGTCCACGACGGCACAAGCTCTCTTTCAGCATTGTAGACATTCATAATGAATTGAATCTTCACCTTCTCATCAATGGCAGACTGTATCAGTGCAATATTCTTCTTCAATTCTGTCCTGCTGGCATCATTATTATTGACAATCCCCTGAAAAATATTTTTGATAACCGGTCTATCGTTGTTTTCGGAAAACCATTTCTTCTGATATCTCTTACTGGACAATTTCGCCAGCTTATAAATCAGCCGATCACGTTCTTCTTCATTCACAGTTTTTGAAAAATAAAGCGCATTAATAATCGTATCCAATTCATCAAAACTGAAATCATGCACATATCTCAAGTTCGTAACCGGCGGCACCCGCTTCAGCAGTGCATCATACTTTTCACTTTGATCAACGTTATCCTCATCAGACTCGTCAAGCTCCAAATCCAGCTTCGACATGCCCTCTTTCAGCTCTTCATCACTGATTTCCGGCTTTTCTTTTTTCATTTTACGTCGATATGCAGCCTTCTTCTGTTTCAAATTTCTGACGGCCGTCCTTATCCTTATCGGATCCTCTTCATATCCCTCAAAAATAACTTTGTACTCATTTTTCAAATCTTCATCATAATACTCCGGATTCACTGCCATTAGTACCCTGTCCACCGTACCAGAAATCGTCTTGGCATTACCATTATCCTCTTTTGCCTTTAATTTTTCACGTAATTCCCCCAATGACATGGCATTTTCGCTGTCCGATTCGGAATCAGTCTCCTCCTTCAGAATCCTCAGAATATCCAGTGCACGCTTGACCGTATCGTAATCTGCATTCGAATTGTCCGGTTTTGGCTTTTTGTTCGTTTTTTCCTCGCTGCTCAGTTCTTTCTCGTTATTCAGTTCTCTCTCGCTCATTGTATCACCTCATAAGGAGTATTATACAGGAAACAACTAATATATGGAACCTGTTGTCGTAAAACTCTTCAGTATATCAATGACTTCTGCTTCCTGTTCCTTTGTAAATGTTCCATCAGGGGCCGAAGCCATGAAAACATGATAATGCGGATACTGAAATGAAAATGTCTCAAGCATACCGGAAAGGCCTGCAAAGACAATTTCTTTTGCAAAGGACTCAGGAAGCACCGCATAAAATGTCCAATCTGTTGGTTTCCAATCCTCATCTATTGGTTCCTGCCACTGTTTTGTAACATGTATCTTTGCAACCATCATTTTTCCAATATAAGAATAATCTTCATCTGTTCCTTCAGGAATGCCCGGTTCAAATTCTGAATCTGCTGCTTTGGTTATTTCTGCCCAGGATGCCATGTGCCCATGCATACCAAGTTCACTGGAAAAATCCCAATATTCCACTGTCAATCCTTCATTATTTTCCATCTCCACACGTTCTCTGACAAGATTAGATGTGTCCTCAATTTCTTCCGTTGTAATTTTCCATCCTTTTGGTATTTTAAACTGAAAAGTCGGGTATTTAACCCGATTCACTTGTCCACATTTCGTCACATACAGTCCATTTTGATAGTCCTCCTGATGATGACTATCCGGAGCTGTCAATACTTCATCTCCTGCTGAGGCATCCTGTGTCGATTGTTCTTCAGTGTTCAGCATATCCTGCTTCTCTTCTTCTGTCGGCCAATGACCTTCCCAGAATGACGGCAGCTTCACACTAAATAACGGCTGCTCAATTAATCCGCTGGCAAATACCGGCACTTTTGCCACCAGTGTTCCTGAAATATCAGGTCCAATTTCCATATCTAATTGGCCAATATCTCCAACCGATTCTGTCGTTGATGCCAACTTTACAGTACCTTCAACCGATCCATGCACGCCTATTGCCGCATCTATTCCAGAACATCCATAAAGCTTTATAATTAAATGAGCATCTGCACCCGCAGAAGCACTTGTTGATACTTCAACTGCTTTCCATTCTAATCCTGATGTATCTGCATTCACTACATTTAACTCTTCCACTTTGCCGGTTTTACTGTCATATTCAAATCCCTGAGTTCCGTCAAATGATACATTAAAGGATACTCCCATACTTCCCTCTATCGAAGCCTTTGCTTCTGCTGTTATCTCAAGTTCATTCGTAAAAACCAATGGAATACCATTAAATGAAAATTCTCCATTCGGCAGTCTTTTCTTTAATATTGTTTTCTCTATAGATGGCGGCTCAGGCAACTCTTGCAGACTTTCGGCAAAATCCACCGAAAGATCTGCTCCACCCTCACTTTTCAATGCCATACTGCAGACAATTTCTCCATGGTTAATATCTATATTCATTTCAAGCCATACACTGACACCGGCTCCTCCTGATATGCTGATACCCTCATCACTTATATCTATGGCTGCACCAAACATATAATCTGTATTTGGCGTTATGGAAATATCCGAAGCATTATTTTCCGATTGCTTTTTGCCGCCGCCATTTTCTTCAGACTGCGTTGATAAACTTCGAAATTTTGGATCAGTTTCTTCTCCGACCGAAAAACCGTCAACTTGATGATACATAGCTTCTTTCATTCCATCTTCTGTTAATTGAACACGCTTAACAATATGCGCTTTCTCAAACACATCTGTCAATACCGCCGGCTCCGTATAAAAAATATAGCTACTCTTCGATTTTTCTACACGAATAACTCTTCGTACAAAACCATTTTCTGCCTCTGTAATACAACCAGAAACGATGACATCTCCTTTTTTATATTTTGGATCTTTTTTAAATACTAATCTGTCATCTGTTACTTCTGTGGGCATTTCATCCTCATTCATATCTCCGGTAAGTACTTTGACATTCTCTTTTACAATCGTATCCCTATCTGTTGACTTAGACTGCTTTTGTCTTTCTCTTCCCGTAAAGAAAAACATTCCCAATAAAGCAACAAGCACCACAGCTATAATCATCAAAGCCCTTGGTATCCATTTTCTCATACTTTTACTATCCCTCTCTTTTCAAATTCTTGAGTTACCTTCCGCCTACAGAATCAAAATCTTTAAAATCGCCTCAGCCAAAATAAACAAACTCCCCTCAAGCAAGCATTCGCTTGACTTAAGGGGATATCTGTTCATCTACTGTTTCGTAAGTTCAAATAAACTGCTTTCATGTCCCATCCCTTTCAGAATGTCATCATCAACATACAAAACAGCCGATATATCATGCAGCGGACCAGACAAGTGCTTTTCAGGCTCATCAATCCAGTCACCTGCTTTCATTGCAATAGTTAATCCCTCTGGGACAAATTCACCCTCCACTTCATAGCTTCCGGGTTCATCCCATTTGCTCGATCCATATGGTGTATAACTATAGGTTCCCTTAATATTATTACCATCCACTTCTGTAATATTAAGATTAACGGTTCCATTTCCGCCACCTTTTCGATATGTTCCCTTCCACTCGCCTTGCAAATCTGCAGAAGCAAATGTTAATTCCGGTTCAATCTGGCTGCAGTTCCATGTGCCATTCTCAAAGATATAATCTGCATTGATGGATACATTGAAAATCGCATGTCCTTTAACCAGCTTCGCGCTGCATTGAAGGGACTGTTCTGTCCCTTTATACTGGGATATCTGCTTGTCAACACTGAAATCCTCCATCTGATCTTTTGAAATTGTTATTTTCTGAATTGCCCCTGAAACTCCATATTTTATTTCCGGGTATTGAATGTCATCCACCACACGCTCCATACTGACATCTAAAGCTTTATCTTCTTTAACCTCTGGCCTTAACGAATACTTTTCGGAAAGGCTGCTGAGATTCCAGGCCTTATCAAATGTATAATCAGCTACCAACGTTCCACTGACACTTTCAATTTCTCCATCAAGCACAATATCCATCGTTATCTGATCGGTCTTTTTCTCTAAATCCGTATTCTGACTTTTGATCGTTAACTGCGAAATTTCACTGTCAAGAATCTCCCAGGCTTGGTTATCTACCGTAATTGTCTTCCCTACCAAATTCGAACGAAGATCAGCCTCTTTCACTCCGCTTAAAGGAATGATATTCCATTTTCCCTGGTCTGCAACCTTATAATCTTCCAATGTCCATCCGGTTTTATCATACAGATAATATGACAAAGTCACTTCCTTCTCGTAAGACACATCATCCTTTTCCGTAACAATTGTACACCACACCAGATCACTCTTATTCTTCTTATCCGTATCTCTTTTCTCAATAGTCAGACTGTCAATTTTCTCCCCATCGTCTAAAAATGCCTTGTCTGAAAATGATTCCAGGTCTTGCTGGATTTCTTCTTCCTTTGGCACACTGCTGCATCCCGCCAGCATCAGCGTCACTGTCATTATCAGGATTATCATTAATATGCTTTTTTTCATTAACCTTCTTCTCCTATATCTGACCTTATTTAATCGTCAGCGACGCATGGTCATTGTACTCACTGAAAAAGTCTCCACCTACCTGAAACATGAAAATGTGATATGCACCAAAAGAAGTTGTTCCCACTTCACTGGCATACTCCGGATACATCTTATCATATACGGACTCCGGTATACTATCATCACTCATGTCAATCACATAAACTTCTGCCATACCGCCATAGCTTTCCTCATCCGGATGATAGTCAAAAACATACTTCCTGCACAAAATTCCATTGGTCGACTGATCTTCCTCTGTCATCTTCCAGTCCCCAATCCAATCTGATGATGTATCCACTGAAAAATAATCATTTTCATAATGTGTCTCTTTGTACTCTTCTTCTGCTGCTTTTTGAGCTTCTTCCTCTGCCTTCTGTTTCTCTGACTCTGCTGCCGCTTCGGCTTTTTTCTTTTCTTCTTCCGCTGCTTTTTCTTGTTCAGAAATTTCGTTCAGTCGTTTGCCATAACTTTCCGTCAACTTCGAAATTTTACCCTGATAATCTTTGTATGCTGCCTCATCTGACAATGTATAATCTTTTTCAGTATCTATCATTGATAATAACTGAGTCAGATTTTCTTTTGCCGCATTTATTTTTTCTGTGTCTTCCGATTCATCCACATGCTCTAACGTATTCTCTTCAAGAATGGTATCATATTCTTTTGTAAATATCCCTTGCATTCCTAAAATAACAGAATCATATTTTCCTGACACTTCAGGTGTATTATTTTTACTTTGGATATAATCATTTCTTTCATTAACCGTTTTTTTCAGTATATCAAGCTGTTCTTCTCTGCTTTTCGCCGCTGAAAAATCCGTCCCAATTGCATAAATTTGATTAAACTGCTCCTCAACAGCCGCCTGTTCTGCCGCTCTTTTCTGATACATCAGATATCCGATAATACTAACCAAAAGGATAGCAGCAATACCAATAACCACAACCACTTTTTTCTTATTTTTCATTCAGTAAACTTTCCTCTGCATTTAATTACTTTTTTCTCTTTTCCCATTCAATTTCAGCACTTGTTACTTCTCTTCCTGTTCGTCTATCGTATATATGAAATTCCCCTTTTTCAAACTCACTTAAACGACATATATTTCTCGTAACAACCCCATTATCCAGCATAATATAGTCATTCATAACTCCATGCGTCTTATAAAGCTTAATGCCTCCAATACAATTTAAATCTGTAATATATGCGCAATTTTCCCTTTTCTCTTCTTTTTTATCCATCCTCTTCTCCTTCCTGCCTGCAGAATCATCTGAAGTTCTTTCCCTTTTTGAACTGTTATCTTTCCCACCATGGATACTTTTTGCTGATGCAGATGTTTTTCCGCCTTCAGTAATACCACCCGCAAATGCCATAAAGCATCCTACAATAATAACTACCATCAATATAACCGCCAATACACTTGATAAGAGCGGAACTACATTTTGTAAAAATAACAAAACCAAAGGCACCAGAATCATCGAAAATGCAAATACTAATGCCGTTTTTTTCACTACACTGCCATTATTTTCGATACGACAAATCAAAAAAATATTTGCCCAGGCATAAAGCACTGCAATAATAGAGATCACGGCATATACAATAAAAATCGCGATTGTTGGAACAACCGAAATCACGCGATACAATAGTGTCAGTATTTTTTCAGAACACGTTTCAAAAATAGTCTGATTTATATAAAATGTACTAAATCTGCTTCCGAACAAACAATCCGTCATAAACACTTGAAAAAGAAGCAAGATTACACTAATCATCAAGGATATTACAAGTCCTTTTTGATTATTTTTTACACATTTATAGAATATAAGGATCAATTGCATGCCAACCAAAATAAAAATGACTCTGCCAAAAAAACCATGCACAATCAATCCTGTAGTTCCCGTCGTAAATTTCTCACTATATCCATCAAATACGCCATATGTTTTTATGGCATCCATCTGTGCCCCATACCCCCCATTATGTGCAAAGGCGTACTGAGTCACGACTCCATTAATAATTCCAATCAGAAAAATAACAATAGGGATCAAATACTCCAAACTATTAATCGGATCCACTCTAAAATTCCTGATTGAATCATTTACTTTCTGGCAAATGTCTGCAATTTGTTCTTTCATTTCTTCTTTTCTCCTTCTTACTCACATCTTTATTCATTTATTAACTCTTAATTTTTGAAAGCAGTTTTCCCTCCTTTTTTATCGTCTTGTAAATATATTTTATATAGTTACAAATAATTATACTATAACTATATAAATATTACAATCAGAGATATTAAAGAAAGGAGCCCATCATGAAAGATCTTGATTTTGCGCATATTGCAAAAAAACTCAAAAATACACGTATTGCCAAGAATCTGACACAGGAATATGTTGCCAACATCGCCGACGTCAATGTAAGTCATATCAGCAACATTGAAAATAACCGTGTCAAAGTCTCCCTCTCTACCCTTGTCCAGATGTGCAATGCCCTGGACACCACCGTAGACTTTATCCTCTCTGATGAATACAACGATTCCATTTCTCCTATTGAGAATGAAATCCTCCACGAACTGCATTCCTGCTCACCAGATACAAAGACAACGATTCTAAAAATCGTCAAAGCACTCCAGTAATATGTTTTTCACCGGGGCTATTAATCTAATAGCCCTATATAAGTGAAATACTACAAATCATTGTTTTTACCTCCAATCTGTAATTTCCAATTTAATTATCATACCCTACAATCGTTTATTTCGTATGACAAAAAGTAAGACAAGTTCAAAACGCTATTTTCATCAAAATTAAATATTTTTCTATCTACACGTTGCGACAAACTTTTTACTTAAATCGATATATAATAGTTGCACCACCGGTGAGTTTTGAGTACAATTAAAGGAGAATCTATAAATGTCGCAGGAAAATACCTATTACAACCGTAAATACAAGGACAGCCTTTTCCGATTTATTTTCAATAATAAAGAAGCTGCGCTTTCGCTTTACAATGCCATTAACGACAGTGATTATCAAGAGACGGATGCCATGGAGTTTTATACCATGAACGATTTCCTATATATGGGAATGAAAAATGATTTGTCATTCCTGCTTGACTGGAATCTGAACATGTTTGAGCATCAGAGTTCTTATAATCCGAATATGCCGCTGCGCGGATTAATTTACACCAGTGCTGCATTAAAGAAATTTATTGAAAAGAATCGTCTGGATATGTATTCCAGTAAATTACTGACTATTCCCGTTCCACGCTATTATGTCTTTTATAACGGATTAAAAAAAGCCGCAGACGAAGTAATCCTTAAATTGACTGACAGCATGGCTGGAACAAACGCTTCTAAAGTTTCATCCGCAGAATTTACTGCCCATATGATTAATATTAACGCTGGGCACAGCGCCAAAATCATGGAACGCTGCCCACTGCTCCATCAGTATTCATTATTTGTAGCTGCACTTCGCAAAAAGATTTCTGATGGACTTTCCTTGGGTGACGCAATAGAAGAAACAATTACTGAATGCATTGAAAAGGGCATCCTCGCCGATATTTTACGTGAACACAGAGCGGAGGTTACCGATATGTTATTCAAAGAATATGATAGTGCCGCACACATTGCTTCCGAGAAAGAGATTAGTTATGAAGAAGGGTTTGAAGATGGTTTACGTCAAGCAGAACAAGATATTACTAAAGAAAAGGAACGTGCTGACAAACTTCTCACTTCCCTAATTCTTTCCTATCATGCACAAAACAAATCACCAGAAGAAATTGCTGCTCTCTGTGAGCAATCCATAGATTTTGTACTGGATGTCCTGAAAAAACATAATCTATAATTTCTCAAAGTCAAATATAAGTTTATAAAACTGTTGTAAAACGCTTACATTTCCAAGCAGGCCATCACATTTCCACATGTGATGGCCTGCTTGAATATCCACTCAAATTTCCAGCTTCTATCATTTTCAACTAACAGTTCAATGCTTTTCCCATTCATCCATGCTATACTCTGTAATCAAAGAGCACGCAACAATTAGATTTAACCAGCCAGAAGACTGTTCCTTAACTGGCCCCAGAGGAAAATACCATGAGCAAATACAGAGAAACACCATGCAAATTTTATATCTGCCGCGGCGAATGTTCAAAGGGCCGTGCTGCCGAGCATAAGACTTACTGTCAGCACTGCAGCAAATATTATCCAAGAGCAAAAGTCCGCCATATTAACCAGAAAAAACGCTATAATGAACAGCAGCGCAGTCAAATCACTGCCTAAAACAACACCAGAAAGAGGATTCTATGAATTTACCAATTACTGTCACACAGGATGACCTGCTGGAAATATTGCTCAATGTTGCTCCAAGCAGGCCTGTATTTATCTGGGGTGCACCGGGTATCGGAAAATCTGCACTTGTGGAACAATTTGCATCTGAAATCGGCTTACCCTGTGTATCGCTTCTCGGCAGTCAGCTAGCACCGGAAGATATTATCGGTATTCCGCAGATCAAAGGTGAAACTTCCGAATTTCTTCCTCCGAAAATGATTGCCCGCAAAGAGCCTTATGTCTTATTTCTTGATGAACTCAATGCCTGTTCCCAGGAAGTTCAGAAAGCTTTCTATTCTCTTATTCACGAAAGAAGAATCGGCGAATATCACCTCCCGGAAGGCAGCATTGTCGTTGGTGCCGGAAACCGAATTCAGGACTCTGCCATTGTCAAAACCATGTCTTCTGCCCTGATCAACCGAATGTTCCACGTTCAGATGAAGGCTGATGCAAGACAGTGGATCAAGTGGGCACAGCGCAGTCAGCTTCACCCATGGGTCATTGATTACATTATCCAGCGGCCTGACCATCTTTTTTCCGAAGCACCCAAAACAGAAGAGCCTTTCTCTACACCAAGATCATGGCATATGCTGAGTGATGCCCTGACAGAATACGGTGCCGGTAAAAGAGAACTTTCAAGCCACGTACTGAAAATGCTTGTCTATGGCTGTCTTACCCCTTCCCATGCCGGCATGTTTCTTGCTTACATAAAGAGTCTTGCCAATCATCATATGCTTGACGATATTATTGCTGAAAAAACAAAATGGCCTTCAAAAGCTGAAGACCGGGATATTCTTTATTTTCTTGCACAGTCCTTCCGTGCAAGGCTCATTTCCGAACTGCCAAAAAGTAAACAGGATATTTCCGGCAATATGCTCTCTTTCGTTTATCGTGCCAAGCGTATGATCAAAGATTTATCTACTATCAATTTCGAAATTGCCCAGATGGTGGTTGCTTCCGATGACAACGCCGCTCTCCCTGACTGGTTTATGATTGAAGTCATCCGTGATCTGCCCCGACTGGTCAACGGCAAATAATTTTTATTCCGTAATCAATATGCAATAAAAAGGTATCCTTATGGCTTATTTTAGAAGAAAATTTTATTACAATGAAAACAATATGCCGGATGGCTTAAAACCCATTTATGCCGGCTTTGACCTGCTCCAATCACACCCGCTGTTTTCCCAGTTAGATGGAACAATTGCAGTCAGAAATGCACATTTATCCAATCATAGCAGTTTGGCCTGCGTCACCAAAAACGGAGAGATTTCTGTCAATATACATGCCCGCCTGAATGCCGCTGAATGGGCCTATGTCATGGCCCATCACCTTCTCCACCTCGCTTTTGGCCATTTTGACAAAAACAAAATGCCTTCTGCCGCAGAAATCTATCCTCTTGTATGGAATAAAGCCTGCGATATCTATGTAACAAGATTTCTGACGGACATCGGTTTTAGCGGCAGTCTCTTTCAGGACCCGTCAGCTTTCTATCCCATCAAACTGAATGACGAAAGAAAGATTTACGAATACTTGCTTGACACAGAAGGCATATCCCCAAAACAGACATACGGTTTAAATACATCCAGCACATGTGATATGTTTGGCATCTCCTCACCCATCGTCTATAAAAAAGGTGAACAAAATGAATATACCGAAACTTTTGCAGCTGCCATTAATCACTCCATCAAAAAAGTAGTCATCCATGCCGGCGGACACGATGCCTCAAAAAAGAAAGACACCGTAATTTCCAAAGCCTCTGAATGGTTCTTATCTCACTATCCGCTTCTTGGCGGCCTGGCCTCATCTTTTAAGATTATTGAAGACATTGATTTATGCCGCAGATATGAAATACACATTGCTGCTGTAGATGCAGTACACGGAGAAATATATACCAATCCGTCATGTTGTCTGACACTTGAGGAATGGAAATTCGTCCTCGCCCATGAATATCTGCATGCCGGACTCTGTCACCATGAACGATGCCAGGGTCGGGATCACTATCTTTGGAATATTGCCTGCGATTATGTCATTAATGATTGGCTCCTTGCCATGCATATCGGCAGCATGCCGGAGGAAGATCTGCTGTATGATGAAAGCCTGCACAATATGTCTGCGGAAGCCATTTATGACCTTATTGTCAAAAAAATGCGGAAATTCAAAAAGCATGCCACTTTCAGAGGATACGGAAAAGGCGATCTGTTTGGCGATCAGGGTCCCAGATTTAAAGGCCTACACAAAGGCATCAGTCTGGATGAATTTTTCAAGAACGCGCTGCGTGAAGGACTTGACTATCACACCACCCACAGCAGAGGCTATCTACCGGCCGGACTTATTGAAGAAATCCGCGCTCTTTCCATGCCGCCTATCCCCTGGGAAGTGCATCTGGGCAGATGGTTTGATGAGCAATTCCCGCCTCTGGAAAAGCATCGCACCTATGTAAGACCAAGCAGACGCCAGGGTTCCACACCGAATATACCAAGGCCAAGCTATATGCTTCAGGAAAAAGAGCTGAAAAGCCGAACTTTTGGCGTTGTTATCGACACCTCCGGCTCCATGTGTTCTGCACAAATTGGCTTAGCATTGGGTGCCGCTGCCAGCTACGCTGCTGCCAAGGACGTCCCCTTTGTCCGGATAATCTTCTGTGATGCCGAGGCCACCGATGCCGGATACATGGCCCCGGAAGATATCGCAGGCAGAGTAGAAATCACCGGCAGAGGCGGCACAATCCTTCAGCCAGGAATTGATGCTTTGGAAAAAGCCAAAGACTTCCCACCTTCCGGCCCGATTCTTGTAATCACAGACGGCTATATCGAAGATAATCTAAAAATCCGACGGGAACATGCCTTTCTCATTCCCAATGGCAATCGACTGCCTTTCCGGCCAAAAGGCAAGGTATTTTATATGGAGAATAAAGAACCGAAAGAATCTTATTAAACCCTTACATTTTATTAAACCCTTACATTCCCAAACAGGCCATCACATTTCCATTTCATGAATGTGATGGCCTGTCTTGTTCTTCTACCATGAAATATTCAGCCACAGATAATACAGTGTCACGCCCGTTTTTGAGGCAAAAAATTTTTTGTTCTCTCTCTGCGCGACCTCGTCAATGCGAAGCTGAACATTTCTGTATCCCATTTCCGCAAGTCGCTGGCGAAGTCTCTTAACGATTTCCTGTCGTATATTCATCGCTTCATACTGTGAATAGCCTTTCAAGAAAGAAAGCATTGTATACCTCTGAAATCCCGTTTCACTGACAGACGGTTGGATAAAGTAATCTGTTGTATCCCAATAAAATTGATCATAATATCCGGTTAAATTCCGCTTGCCATCCCTTGCCGCATTACAGGAAAGTACCTTAATGCCCGTAATCAGCCCTTCAACCTCACGATGAATGATTTCTTCCTTCTTATTGCTGTATGCATTTTCCCATTCAATTTTTCTTAATTCGTCACAAAAACTCATTGTATATCTCCTCCGTTTAGATTCATCCTTATGCGGCTCACCCGCAAAATTTATTTCTGTTGTTCTTTTGTGACTTTAATATAACACAGACTAAGGACGCACCTGTTCCCGGAAGGAGTATTTTTCTGCATTAGGAAATAAAGACATCCAGCATATCCCTGCACCATTTCAACTCCCTGGTATAGCGCTGTTTCAATGCCTCCGGATTATTTCTGTCTCTTCCCACCTCAAAGAAATGATGACCGCTGTGCACCGCCAGATCCAACTTTCCATCCCCATGCAGACAAACCGCAAATTCTCCAAAGGCCGTCTGCGTCAGTTCAAGAATCCGGGCCATTCTGCCCTGATTCAGAAAATACATCACCCACTCCTCATTATCACAGCTGAGATTAAACCGTTTATCAAAAGCTTCATACCCGGTTTTAATCGTTTTTGTCCGGAAGATTTTATCCAGTTTGCCTCTCGGCCAGAATGTAAAACCGGTAGGAAATGTCTCCCCAAGTTCACAGCACATCCACTGTCCCCGGTAAATCTCCTGCTCATTTGTCTGCCGCATATCGTTGTTCTCATCAATATAGTCATTCACATCTGTTAAAGTAATACTGCACAACTCTGCCGGATGCCCCTGATAACGAAAACAAATATTGCCGCTGCTGTTAAGATAGCTATATGTTTGCAGCGGAATATTCGATTCCTTAACATCCAGTAAATGCCCTTCCGGATGCATCTGCACATCATCAAAAAGTGTATTCATCACTCCCGGCACAATCGCATCATTTACTGCCTGATCAGCAGTCTCTTTTGATTTCTTCAAAACTGAATGAATAATACAAGCAACAATAATCAGCCCAATAATTACATATGACATATAACGCACCTCCACTTTGTAGAAAAAGAAAAATCCACTGTACCGACATTGTACAATGGATTTTTTGCAATGGCTATTCACCAATAGTTAGGAATTCTCTTCCAACAGCTGTAACAGCTGCTTTCTCTTTGTTCTGGTATCCCCTTCAATCTGAAGTTTTGAATAAATCTGTTTGACATATTGTTTGACACTTCCTTCTGAAAGGAACATTTTCTCCGCGATTTCCCGGTTCGTTTGATGCTGATTAATGAGCAGCACCATTTCATATTCTTTATCTGTCAATACAGCCAGTACCTCCGGGCGATGTGCCTCTTTCCTTAGACATTCCCGCCGCATCTCATACATTTCACCCATCTGTATCAGATACCTGACAAACAGGCTTTCCTGTTTCTGACAGCGCAGTAAAAGTTTTTTCAAATAACGATAATTCTCCACAAACGGAAGCATCAGATAATCCGTCTCCGCCTCCAGAATGGCCTGCGTCAGCATCTGCTCCGCCTCCTGCCATTTTCCCATGGCTTCATAAGCAGCCGCTGTCTGAATACGGATGTGCAGCGCCACCAGCCTATAATGCATGCCTTCGCAGACAGAAAGCTGTCCATCGCTGCGGCCAATCACCTTTGCATAATTTTCCTGTGCCAGATAAACCTGATTTTCAATCAGCAGCATCATTGGTCTTCCCGGGGCAAGCATATTGATATCCGAAAGCCTGTGTTCACCAAATATCGGAGGAATCTTCTCAGACTCACCCAACAGCGCATAATAATAGGCACTGATGCCACTCCATATATTAAGCCAGGCAGCATTATGATGGCGCAGTAATTCGGTGCGCCGCCTCTCCAGACTACAATGCGGCTTCATTTCCTCAGCCAGAGCCAGTCGCCATGCCAGAAAATCACAGCAAAGCACCATATTTTCCTGGCCATTTCCTTCAATCTGTGCATAAGCCCGTTCCAGCTCAATCTGTGCATCCGCGAATCTTCCCTGTACAAAAGCTGCTTCCGCCCGCATAATCTTTTCTGCTCCCTGTCCGTGACCACAGGTAATCTTGTAATAATGCGGCATACATTCATCCATCTGGGCAAGCTCACTTTCCAACTGTCCCGGACCGCGGTAAAACATCATCAGCACAGAAGGCGATCCAAAGGTCCAGCCGCCGTTGTTCTGAATACTGATGGCCGGTCTGGACATCTGTCTGCTGGCTCTTCGATGCAGCTGACTCATAGCTCCGATATCATTATAGCAAAGGAAACTCATAATTAAATCACATTCCCCCAACAGATTGCCACGTTCCTCATCAGAGAGTGCTGCATTTTCCTCCACCACTTCCATCAAAAGCACTTTCAATTCCATCATCTTCGGAATCAGACGCCAGTTAAACATGCTGCGCATCAGCACCAGAATCGCCAATGGATGTGCTTTCAAAATGGAAACAGGACATTCAGCCAACACATTCATAACCTTCTGCGCATTCAGTGAAGCGAGCAGAATTCCCGCATCATTTTTAACAACCCGAAGAAATGCATCATAATTTTTACTTCTTCGATAGACATCCATGGCATGCAGATACTGACTGTGCTGCTCATACCACAGACCAAAACGATTCAGGTAAAATGCCTGTTTTTCTTCATCCAACGCCGCAAAAACCCGATTGGCACATTCTTTCATCATATGATGAAATCTGAAAGTCACACCATCTGCCAGACATTTCACAAAAGCATTCTGCTCAGTCAGAATATTCACCATGGCTCTTACTTCCTCATCTTCTGTAACAAAAACGGCCATTTCTGCCGAAAACTCGTCCGCAATCCCCATAACAGCCAGAAATTCCCGTTGCTTTGCAGAAAGCGGTTCAATCATCGCCCTGGTAAATGCCGCATAAATATCCGAAGCCCCATCCGGCAGCACGCCTCGCTCCAAAAATATCTGCAAATTCAGATAAACTGCTGAGAACCATCCCTCACTGGAATAAAAAAGTGTTTCTGTCTGTTTCTCAGACAGTTTTATTCCACAGCGCTTCACATAAACCGCAAGTTCTTTACGATTCAGTCGCAGCTGTTCTACACCAATCTGGTAAACTTTGCCGCCCAGACACAAAATATCTGCCGACGAAAGAAATTGATTTCTCCCTGCAACAATCAAATGGACATTTCCCGACAATCGCCTGGCAAGCATACACAAAAAAGCAGATGCACGGCTATCCGTCAACAGATGAAAATCATCAATAAAAATGTAACAACTGCCCGTTTTCGACAATTCATGACACATATCCTCTATCAGCAATCCTGCTCCTGCAACATCCTCCGGACAGGCATAATCCTCCAGAAAGCCAAAACCCGCCCGTTTAAAAGCCACCTGTACACTTTTCCAGAAAATAGCCAGATTGTCCGAATACACACTGATACGGATCAGACACAGTGCATCCATTTTTCCCTGTTCATCCAAAAACCAGTTGATGGCTGTTGTCTTTCCATATCCCATGGGAGCCAGCACCGTTGTCAGCGCACAACAGGTAACCGGACGCAGACACGCCTTCAGCCGTTCTGATATATAAATTGTATTCAGATTCCATTTTTGTCTTGCCACTGCGCCGCCTCCCAATATATGTAAAAAAATCTCCGTTATGTACTGCTCTGATTATATTCCCTGCAATACATCTAACTTTTCTTTCAATACCTCTAAATCCTTATCTGATGATGCCGATTTTAATGCCTCAAAATACTTTTTGGCCGCCTGATACATTTTCACTTTCTTTTCACTGTACCATCAGAATTTTTTACTGCAATTTTCCCATACCTTGATGAATATACAAGAATTATAAATCAAAGAGAGGAGGGACACAACATTTTTCATAACTTGTTTGTGCCTTGAGCGAAGCGAAAGGAATGATAAGAACTATGTAATATAAGCAGATGATGTCCCTCAACATATCTAATTTCCTTTTTTCCAATTCAGTAGGAATTTTGTTTTTGATTCCGGTCTCCCAGATGTATACCGGTACTTCCATTCTTTTAATCGCGCTATACGGATACGGTACATTTAATGTTTTAGTTGCTCTAGTTTTTGAAGTTACGGTGCTTGAATGCTTGTCAGAACTGCTGCTGGAACTATCTTCCTCTTTTAATACACAAGAAACAATAATGATGCCAATCAATAAAATCCAGAACATTTTTATTCACCTTTTCCTTTTATAATCTATAGAACACCTGAACTGTAGGCGTATACACATAACCCGCTGAATTTTTCTTCTTAAAAATTTTTTCACCAAATGTATGTTCCACACCTGAATACATTAATTTATATTCAATTTGAAAACCATCCTTTTCCGCTTTTGCCTTAAAATCTTTCAAAAAACGTTCACCTAAAGAAGTCATTTTCGCAACATAATAATCTGTGAAAAGTCCCTTGTTTTTCCATTCAAAAGTATACTTCCCCGGAACCAGCATCCTTGGAATTTCCGCTGCATATCCTTTAGAAATTCCTTTATTTGCTGAGTCTTCTACTGTACATATAAACTTAGCATATGTTTTATTTAATGTTTCTTCATAATCACCGACTTTCTCAGTTTTTGTTTTTTTATTCTGTGCTGCCATCTTTCTCATCTCATCTGCTTTTGTCATGATATACTCTCCTTTTTCTAAACACGTATCTGTAATAGCTTTGTTGTCTCTAATATATCATATTGCATACGTGGGAGTATTCCTGGAAAGCCTTATTTTCTCACTATGAGCTTTGCTCATTATCCGCGCAAACCTAAAAAGAGGCGAATTTTCACACTCGCCTCTCAGAACTAATCTAACTCATACTCTACTATTGTCTCCGGATGTTCACCGAACTCATCATACTTTGGCACAATTCCTCTGCACCCTTTATGCTGCACATCAACCATTCTTCCATTAGCATCGTAGAACACCGCATTCTCCCAATGCATTTCAAAATTATTTCTGTTTTCAAAACCAAAACCACAATGTAATACAAGCAGATGATGTCCTTCATCATATATGATTTTCTTTGTCAAAATATCCGTCGCAATTTTATTGTTGATTCCGGTCTCCCAGATGTATACAGGTACTTCCATTCTTTTAATCGTGCTATACGGATACGGTACATTTAATGTTTTAGCTGCTTGAGCTTTTGAAGTTGTGGTGCTTGAACGCTTATTAGAACTGCTGCCGGAATTATCTTCCCCTTTTAATACACAATAAACAATAACAATACCAATTACTAAAATCCAGAACATTTTTCTCCTCCGCTTTCTAAAAATATATTTGCTTTGTTGTATTTAATATATCATATGGCATCAGCGGAGGTATTCCCGGAACGTCAAAAAAACCGCCCAGTCAGCACTTCGCTGACCGGACGGCCTGTCTTATATCACTTCAAATTCAGTTTTACAGCACCTTCGACAGAAATTCCTTCAGTCTCACGTCCTTCGGATGTGCGAAGAATTCCTTCGGTTCTGCTTCTTCCTTGATAACACCTTCATCGATGAAGACGACTCTGGAAGCCACTTCTCTGGCAAATCCCATCTCATGGGTAACAACCACCATGGTCATGCCTTCCTCTGCCAGCTGTTTCATCAGCTCCAGAACTTCTCCGACCATTTCAGGGTCCAGGGCAGATGTCGGTTCGTCGAAAAGAATCACATCCGGATTCATGGCCAGGGCACGGACAATGGCGATTCGCTGTTTCTGACCACCGGACAGTGTTGAAGGATAGACATTCGCCTTATCTTCCAGCCCGATACGTTTCAGCAGATTCATGGCCTGTTCTCTGGCTTCTTTCTTAATCTGCTCCTTGGTGGTTGTCACAGGAATCTGTTCTTTCTTGCCAAATGCCGCCAGACGATTATGACGTTTGGCTTTCTTCAGTTCCTGACAACGGGTATAAACAGGTGCCAGCATAATATTCTCAAGAACAGTTTTGTTGTTGAAAAGATTAAAATGCTGGAATACCATGCCCATCTTTCTTCGATGGATATTGATATCGACCTTCATATCTGCAATATCCACCCCGTTGAAGATAATCTGTCCCGATGTCGGGTCTTCCATACAGTTCAGGCAGCGGAGAAATGTACTCTTACCGGAACCTGATGGTCCGATGATCGCCACAATATCGCCTTTATTGATGGTCATGTTGATGCCCTTTAAAACTTCGACACTGCCAAAGCTTTTCTTAAGATTAATTACGTCTATCACTCTTCTTCAGGCTCCTTTCCATCAATTTGATTAATAATGAAATAATCAGCACAAGAACGATATAAATCAATGCCATGACAAGATATGGAACCATAAATTCATAGCTGTTGCTGCCGATATAGTTAAATGCTACATAAAGGTCGGCCGCACCGACAAAACTGACAACAGATGTCTCCTTGATCAGGGAAATGAATTCATTGCCCAGTGTCGGGAGAATATTTTTGACTGCCTGTGGGATAACAATTTTGATCATACTTGTACCAAAACTTAAACCCACTGCACGTCCGGCTTCCATCTGTCCCGGGTCTACAGACTGAATACCACTTCGCATAATCTCAGATATGTAGGCGCCGCTGTTCAAACCAAAGACCATCATCGCCACCTGAACACCTGTAATCTTCAAACCGATAATCGGTAAAAGAACATAGTAGAAGACAAGGAGCTGAACAACCATAGGCGTACCGCGGAATAATGCAACATAAAAGCTGCAGATCGCATTCAGCACCTTCGGCAATGTTTTATATTTTGGGAGTACACGGACAGTGGCAATGATCGTACCGATAATAATACCGATGATCAGACCGGCAATGGCAATCATCAGGGTGTTCTGCAGACCCTGAAGCACCTTGTTGTAGCCATTCTGCTCCCAGAATATCTCTATAAACTTGTTAACTTTCTGATCAAAATTTCCCATAATGACTCTTCTTTATCCTTTCAGGCTCGTACAGCATAACAGATGGGTTGTAGGCCCATCTGTTATAAAAGATTACTGCATTGCGTTGATAGATGCTGTAATTGCTGCAGCAGGAGCAGCATCAATGATGACATACTTGATGTTGCCATTTAACATATCCTGAACAGCCAGGGAACCGCTCTTATAAGTTACACATTCAGCAGGAAGACCCGGGAAGTCCCAATCATCGCTGCCTTCAACGTAATACTGACCTGTTGTACCGGCCTGAACACCAATCTTGTCAGAGTTGCTTAATTCACCAAGTTTAGCTGCAACTTCATCAGCTGTCTTGCATTCGTCAAATGTTGTATCTGCACTTGGCACAATCAGTCTCTGGGATGCCTGATAATAAGAATCTGTGAAAGTTACATATTCCTGTCTTTCTTCGTTGATTGTCAGACCTGCCATAGCAATATCACATTTCTGCTGGCTGACAGATAAGCATACAGCGTCGAAATCCATGTTCTGGATAACAAGCTCTTTGCCAAGTTCATCTGCAAGAAGTTTGGCGATTTCCATATCAATACCATAGTACTGGTCACCCTTTGTGTATTCAAAAGGCTCGAAAGCTGCATTTGTAGCTACAACCAACTGGTCTTTGGAACTGTCAAGTTCTGCTGATTCAACAGCTTCAGGTTCACCATCACCGAAATATTTTGCACAAATGGCATCCAGTGTACCGTCATCTTTGATCTTCTGGATAAATGTATTGGTCTGTTCAAGCAGTTCAGGCTGTGTTTTATCCACACCAAATGCATATTCTTCACTTGTCAGGTCCACATCGATAACCTTTGCTGTGTTGGCACTGCCTGCTGCAGTTTCTCCTGATGCGCCTGTTGTTTCACTCTTGCTGCTGGAACTGCCGCATGCTGCCAGTGAAAGGGTACATGCTGCAACCAGAAGAGCACTTAATACTTTTCTCATTTTCATTTTACTTATCCTCCTTAAAATTATCGTTGCTTCTCGGTGTATGTTTATTCATTATGAATGCATACTGACCTCTTACATATTTTATCATGTTTTTCGCAAAAAACTAGTCTAAATTCTGATTTTCCAGTACATGGGAAGGTGAATGGTTATATTCTTCCAGATATTCCTTGACATATTCCACATCTGTACGACAATCCGCATAGATCGTGCCGTATTTCTGTCGTGTCTCATTGCCCTTGCCGGTAATCAGAAGAACGGTAGGCCGCTTGCACTCCATAATGGCTTTGTGGATAGCCACACCTCTGTCTTCGATAATCTCATACGGACAATTCTTCTGAGCCACATACTGGGCAATGTCCTCTGAAATCTGCTGTACAGGCTCCTTGCCGGGATCCTCAGCCACGAGATAAACCTTCTTGGAATATTCTCCGGCAATGAGACCAAGGTCCTTACGGCGGATATAAGCCTTATAGCCCGGGCATCCGAAAATAGCCACGATATCATGATCCGGATATTCTTCTCTTGTGGAACCGAATAACTTCTCAAAGCTCAGTTTATTGTGGGCATAGTCCACAACCGCTGTCACGCGCTTGTCGACGCTTGTATACAGTTCCATACGGCCACTGGATCTTGCCCTGTGAAGACCGGACTTGATGTATTCAAGAGGAATGTTCAGCAGTGTCGCTGCAGCCACAACGGCAACGGCATTCTCCACATTGAATAAGCCCGGCATGGTCAGTGAAAATGTCTCATCAAACTTATCGCATTTCACAGAGAAAATGATTTCTCCATCTTCTTTGTGAATATTGTAGCCATAAAAATCCGCAGACGGATCCTTCAGACTGAATGTCTTGAAGCTGCCGGCATCCTCTGCAGCCTTTAAGGCACGCTCCACAAAATCCGCATCCAGATTGACAACTGCCTGTTTAGCCAGCGCAAACATCTTCATCTTAGATGAAATATAATCTTCAAAATCCTTATGCTCGATCGGACTGATATGGTCCTCTGAAATATTCAGATAAACCGCCACATCAAACTGCATATTATTCACACGGTCATACTTTAACGCCTGACTGGAAACTTCCATCTCCAGATAAGTAATACCGCTGTCTACCGCATGGCGCATATGCTCATGTAATTCCACCGATTCCGGTGTTGTAATATGGGATTCCTGTCGAATCACACCATCGTATATGTCGATGGATGATAAAACAGCACTTTCTTTGCCCCCTGTGGCTGCCATATAATCATCCACAATGGCTTTCATATAATAAGCAGATGTGGATTTTCCCTTTGTACCGCCAAAACCGATAACCGTCAATTCCTGCCATGCTTTGTTGAAATACATCTCAGCCAGCGGCGGCATGGCTTTACGGATATCCTTCACAATCAGACACGGCACCTTGGTCTCTGTTTCATATTGTACTTCAGAAACATAAGCCACAGCACCTGCCCGGATCGCATTCTCCAGATACTGTTCTTTAAAGGCTGCACCTTTGCAGATGAAAAGGGTTCCCGGTGTCACTGCCCTTGAATCATACGTCAGATATGTAATGACCGTCTCATCCCTTCCCATCATTTCCGTCTCTGCCAGCATATCGACAGAAGACAGCAAATCTGCATATTCTTTTAATGTATAATTTTTCATACGTATTTCCTCCTTGCAATTAACTGCATACGTATAGGTTCAAATTCAAACATCTGTGCAAGTGAATGGTATAGTTATTTCGAAAACGATGTACTAGCTATAGTACTTCTTATACTTTTCAAAATGACTCAGATGGGTTTTGATCATACGGGCCAGTCTCGGCATACCGAGATCTCCTTTCATGAAGCTTGGATTCACGACTTTCTTCTCTTTGATCAGCTTTTTCATCTTTGCCTTCAGAGCAGGATCCTTGACATATTTAAAGGCAACGGCTTTTGGAACAACCATCCAGAGATGCTCTTCTTTGGCGTAACGCAGCGGCAGTTCCTTGCCGTAAACAAAGTCTTCCACAATATATTCTGCCACATTAAATCCGGAACCGGTCACATAATAATTGCTTCGGCCCTGTCTTGTATTGATCTCAAAGAACTTGAACTTGCCGTCTCTTCTGTCGTATTTGATATCGAAATTGGAAAATCCCACATAATGCAGTTCTTCGAGCAAATCTTTGACACGCATCATCAGTTCCTTATTCGGCTCTGTGATAATGACTGCATGATTGCCCAATCCGTGCGGTGTATGCTCTTCAAGAAGCACATGACCAAGGCACATCATTTTCACCTTGCCGTTGTGATCCGAATAGGATGTCAGCACACGCATATACTCATCATTACCCGGAATCATATCCTGAATGATCAGTTTGCCTGTATAACCGGCCCCGTAAATGTCATCCAGCACCTGATCCAGTTCCTTCTTATCTTTAATCGTGTACACCTTCTTCTGTGTATCAAAAGGATGCTCCCAGTACTGAATGCTGTCGGATGGCTTCAAGATCACAGGGAATGGGAAATTCATCTCAAAATCATGTCCCATCTCTTTGTTGTGGATAATGGTTCCCGGATAATCCACGCCATGTTTCTCACAAAGTTTATAGAATGTCTCTTTCTGCTGGAGACTGTTCATCAAATCAAAATCAATATATGGTGCAATGGTATTCTTCGGCAGTTCATTCTTATGCTTGCTGATCAATGCCACATAGCTGTCACCGCAGCCCACCAGAACAACGGTCTTGTCTGCATGCTTGGAGCAGAAGCTCTTCACTGTCTTCATAAAAACTTCATCTGTGTCAATCTTCGGGTTTGGTGTATATTCAATAATTCTGCTCTGGTAACTCGGACCTGTGGCAAACTTACCAAATGTATAGGATTTCACTTTATAACGTTCATAAAATGCACGGGCAACACTGTATGTATTGATGTCCCCGCCAAACAGCATCGGTATAAAATCTCTTTCTTTGAAATTCATTGCTAATCGCCTTTCTTTCTATTTACAGTACCTTTCATTATAACTTAACCCTTTTTCCCTGTCAACGGCTGTCAAACAGCCTGTTTCCCTTCGTTTCTCAGTTTCTGCTTATTGAAACGAAATCTTTCATATAATCTTATCTTTTGTTTAACCGATTATCAATTTTGACAATCGTATCCCTGATATCTGATTCATATTTCTCCATTTCAATCTCAACAGGAGAGGGTGCCTTTCTCTTTACCGCCGAAACAAAAGGATTAAAAAACAGCAGAATACCTGCAGCCACACCAAAAGCATAAGCAGCCTCAAGAATCCCGGGCTGTGTCGGCACATGGCCCACAAACAGCTGATAAATCCGACCAAACACCCCCGCCACATCCACATCCTGATCATAAGTCATGATGGTAAAAGCCGAACCCGTCAGAATGATCAGACTCACGCATACCGTCTTCAAAATCGTCACCCACCACGGTGCCGTCTTTTTGCCTCCCCATTCAACAATCAACTGTTCCGCTCCCAGCAGCACACACTGGCACTGGATACCTGCAAATTGCTTCCGGACCTGCACTGTGATTACTTCCACCAACATTAAAACAGAGATGACACTCCGCCCCGTCTCTTGAGGCTGCAGGCCTGCCACCGGCATCTGTTTGACAAAATCCGCCACCTTCCTGTCCGTTCCCACAATTTCACATAGATCTCCCATAGTCAACGGCTGCACCTCAACTTCAATATAATCATCCGCCAGCAAGTAGATTACAACCTGTTTCTGAGTCTTTGCTGTCTCATCTCCTGTTGTTGATTCTGCTTTCATTGTCTCATCTCCTGTTTTCGACTCTGTTTTCATTTTTAATGGATTCCACATCCGATAGTATCTCAAAAACAAACAGCACTATGCATCAGCAAATATACATCTTCATTTTTCTGAGTATCCGCTTCTCTAGCCTGGATACCTGTACCTGAGATACCCCCATCCTTTTTGCAATCTGTGACTGCGTCTGATCATAATAAAATCTGAGAACAATTATTTCTCTCTCCCTCTGATCCAGTGCAGACAATGAATCCGCCAGCATCATCCGATCCAGGGCCGCATCTCCCTCTCCGCTTCGGGCAGACAGTTTGTCCATCAATCGGATACTACTGCCGTCACCGTCATAGATTGTCTGCTGCAGCGATGCCACCTCCTGCCCTGAATTGACCGCCAGCAATACATCTTCCATAGACATACCAACATCCTTCACGATTTCGCTGAGGGTCGGTTCCCTTCCCAGCTTTTCCAGCAACTGTTCTCTACTACGATTCACTGCCGCCCGATTATCTTTTATCGACCGACTGACCTTAATGGCACCATTATCCCTCATAAAACGACGAATTTCGCCGGCAATCATCGGTACAGCATAAGTCGAAAAACGCACATCATAACTCAGGTCAAAATAGTCAATGGCCTTCAGAAGCCCGATCATCCCTATCTGAAATAAATCTTCTTTCTCCACTCCTCTGGCCGTATATCGGCTGACAATATGTTTTACAAGCCCGATGTTCTCCTGTACCAGATAATTTCTGGCCTCCTTGTCCCCTGCCTGTGCCCTTTGAAGCTGCTCACGGACATCTGTCACCTGACGGACCTCTTTTTGCTGCGAAGAACTGCAGGCCTTTCAATCTTCTTCCTCATTTTCACCTTTGTCCCCTGTCCCGATGTCGAGGTCACTTCCAGCTCATCCATAAACGCCTCCATAAATGTAAAGCCCATGCCGGCATGATTTGTTTCCGGACGCGATGTGTATAAAGGCTCCATGGCCAGTTTCACATCATCCATCCCGATTCCCTCGTCCTCAATTTCAACTTCCAGCCATTCATCCTGAATTTCCGCTCTGATCTCTACGCTTCCGCCTTTACCGTCATAACCGTGTACGACTGCATTCGTGACGGCTTCCGAAACGGCTGTCTTAATATCTGACAATTCTTCCATCGTCGGATCCATTTTTGCTGAAAAAGCAGCCACCGTCACCCGTGCAAAATACTCATTTTCCGCAATGGCATTCATTGTCAGACGCATTTTATCTCTCATCCCCGGCTCCGCCTCCTTCCACTGCTGCCAAAAACTGCGCTTCATCTTCATAACACGGAATAATTTTATGCAGCCCGGCCATCCGGTAAATCCTCCGAACCCCGCTCTGCATGCGAATGATATAAACAGCACCGCCCCATGCCCTGATTTCCCGATAAAGTCCGATCATCATGCCTACACCGGCACTATCCATAAAGACTGTATCCGCCAGATCAAAAACCAACAGCCGGAAACACTGCTGCCTGAGCAGCCCTTCCGTGTACCTGATAATTGTTTCCGCCTGAAAATGATCAATTTCCCGGCCGGGCACCACAAACAAAATGCTGCGGACAATACGATATTCCATAAAAAATCTCCTCCCCATCTGAGGTTGGTGTCTATCCTTCATAAAACAATTTCGTTATTTATTTTTATTAAGGTACCTAACTATTGATTTTTTCAAAATTGTATTCTTGTTTCAATTTATAATTGCATAGGGATTTGCCACTAGTCTTTACCAACAGCAAGACCTCATGCCAGCATAGGCCTTGCCGCATTTTCCACATGAATAAGAAAAAGCATGTCCTCCCTACAATTAGAAAGTCATGCTTTTCTTTTGTGTTTTCACTATTTATTTAGTCCTAAGACCTATTCTCAATCACAAGAAAATTATTCTCCGCTGCCGTCACCATTATCTGACAAACCATCGCCTGTATTGTCACCGGTGTTATCGCTGCTGTCATTGCTATTATCGCCACTGTCACTGCTATTATCGCTACTGTCACTGCTATTATCGCTACTGTCACTGCTATTATCGCTGCTGTCGGTGGTATCAGATGTATCTGAACTGCTGATGTCAACGGCATCGATGCTTGATGTGTCGCCCAACTGGTTCAGATATTTTCTTGCATCATCAATCAGATCTGAGTTTGGATAAGACTGAATCAAACGTTTATAATAGCCGGCTGCATTACCGGTATCGCCCAGCAGCTGATAGCTTCGTCCCATGTAGAACACAGCATAGGAATAGCTGTCGTCCATCCGCAGGACTTTGGTCATACCATCGATAGCTCCGACATAGTCTTTCTTATCAAAACTGTCCTTGCCGTTCGCATACAGCGTTTCCGTCACAGAACTCTTTGTTGCTTCCTTGATAATATTATAAATCTTCTTCTCCTGGGCATTCGTAATGGCTGCAGGTTCGATTTCAGCGATCAGCATACCTGCATCCTGAAGATTCTGCTGCAGATAATTGCTGGCAGCTTCTATCAGTTTCTGCTCACTGGCACCGGCATCATCCACTGTATTGCTGGCAGTTGTCTCATACTGAGCTAACTGGCTCTTAAGATCGGTAATCTGATTCTGCAGATCGTCAATATTCTTATTGCGCTCGGAAATCTGGGCACTGTATTCCACAACTGCCTGATTGTATTCAGATGCCTTGGTTTTGGTGATTGAAGGCACGATCAACAGCCAGATAACGGCCGCACCGATAACAATACCGATCAAAATGTTGATAAAAGACAAAAATCCTGTATTGTAATCTGCATAATTCTGACCTGACCCTTCCTCTATAACGATAGGATTCGGGTCATTGATCTGCATAAATTCTTCCTTACGTCCATGCTGATTTTTCTCAGGTTTGCCATGAAGGCGGTTAACCTCCTTCAGATACCGCAGTGTGGTCATATTATTTCTGTCAACCTTGACTGCACGCATCAGTACCTTTCTGGCCGCCGCATACTGCTTTCTCTGCATATAAAGCAGCCCCAGCAGCTGATAGGCCCGGATATATGTAGGACTCATATTCACCACACGTTTCAGCTCAATGATCGCCAGATCCGCATTATTCTCCTGCATATAGCTCAGCGCCAGATTATACTTCTGGATCACCTTATTGGCAGCCTTTAACTTGGCCGGATTGTTCTGAATGGCCTGAATATAGTCAGCCGCAATATTGTTGCGCTCCTGAAAATGGACACTGATGACCCATTCACTAAGGGCTGCCACAATCTCTCCCATCTGATAATAAATCAGCCCCAGAAGATTACGTGCGTCTGTATTTCGTTTGTTATATTTCAATGACTGACTCAGTGATGTCACAGCACCGCTCAGATCTCGTACCTTTGCCTTGGCCAGTCCCTGGTTATAATGCCAGTTGGATGAATATATAATCTTCTTGGCCACCTTGTCCACATGACCGCAATGTGGGCATACATAGACATTTTCCAGGGGCATATTACACTTTATGCAATTCATCTGCTATCCCCCTAAAAGCGCTTGTTTCCTGATGCAATTTTAACTTCCTTCATCATATCCTCCAGGATGTCCGTTACATCCCGAAGATCATTCTTGTAAATCGCCTCTTCCGCCTGATCAATTTCAAGGCTTGGCTTAAATTTCTTCAATTCTTCTTCAAAATTAATCATCTGTCCGTCCTTCCTGCATCGTCTCTCCCTGTCGATGCACCATCTACCGCTGCAGTGCTTCGATCACACTGCCTGCCAGATACAGCGATCCCACACAAATAAGTACCGCATTCGGATACTTCGCCGCCTGCTGCTCACTTGTGGTGATTGCTTCATTTATATTATATGAATGACCCACATATCCATGCCAGTTCTTTCTAAATATTGATGCAACTGTCTCAAGATCTGTCCGTCGATAATTCTCAATCTCAGTCACTGTCACGCCCTTCAGTTCAGGGATCGTGCAGAGAATTCGTATCATTTCCCCGTAATCCTTGTCACTGGCCACTGCGAAAAGCAGCCATACCGGTCTGCCCGCAAAACTAGCCGCAATGGATTCACGGAGCTTCCTGATGCCGCCTACATTGTGTGCGCCATCCACATAGACCCCCGGAAGCAGTTCTTCCAGTCTTCCCGGCCAGTGCATATGCGCCATGCCCTCCAGAAAAACACCATCTTCCGTCTGCTGCAGTTCTGAATCCTGCTTCTGCAGCTCCTTTACAGCCATCCATGCCAGAGAACCATTCATGGTCTGATAAACCGCCTCTGTCTGCACATGAATCCTGTAACTCTTATTATCATACCTATCCTGCAATAAAAAATCAATGTTTTTGCCCCGATTTAAGAGAATTTTAACCTGTTCCGGTTCAATCACTTTCAATGGGCAGTGTAAAATCTCCGCTCTCTTACGAATAACAGCCATCGCTTCCGGTTCACTGCCGTCACAAATGACCGGCACGCCTGATTTCAAAATGCCCGCCTTCTCCCCTGCAATTTCCGTCAGGGTTGAGCCAAGAATTTCCATATGATCATAGCTGATGGATGTAATGATGGTTAAAACAGGCTGCACGATATGATTGGTGGCATCCAGTCTGCCACCAAGTCCGGTTTCAATGATACCATACTCAATCCCCTGTCTGCCAAACCAGAGCATTGCCATCAGATAAAGCCATTCAAAATACGTCGGATGCAGATGTCCTGCCTTTTCGCGCACTTTGACAACATGGAGCAGTTCCTCAAAAATTTCAGTAAACGCTTCTTCTGATATATTCTGGCCATTAATCTTCATCCGTTCCGTTGTCGTGATCAGATGCGGTGACGTAAAGAGCCCCGTCTTCTTTCCTGCCATCCGGAGCATACTGTCCAAAAATGCACAGACAGATCCTTTTCCATTGGTTCCGGCCACATGGATATAAGCGAACTTTTTCTCCGGATGACCAAATAAGGCCAGTATCTCATCCACATTCTCTTCTGATTTCACTTTTGAAAAACGAGGAATCTGATTAATATATTCCTCTGCCTCTGCATAATTCATGCTTATCTCTCCCATCCTGCAAGATTCCCCCCTGACAAAAGTCGATGATGGCCTTGTCTGGGAGGAATCCGGGATAAAACATTGTTTAATTCAAGTAATCGTAAACTCTTATTTCAGTGCTGCCAGACGTTCCTGGATCTGCGCCAGCATCTGTGTATATTTCTCTAACTTATCTTTTTCTGCCTGCACCTTATCAGCAGGTGCTTTATCGACAAACTTCGGATTGGAAAGCATCCCCTGTGCTCTCTTGATCTCTTTGTTCATCTTATCTTCTTCTTTTGTCAGACGTTCAATCTCTTTGTCGATGTCCACAAGATCCGCAAACGGCATGTAAAGAGCTGCCTGATGGATCAGTACAGATACAGCATCTTCAGCGATACCTGTCTTATCAGACTGAACTGCAACTTCGCTGGCATAACCAAGTGTTGCAAAGAAAGCCTTGGAATTCTCGAAAATGTTTCTGACTTCTTCAGATTCAGATACAACAAATACTTTGGCTTTTCTGCTTGGCGGAACATTCATGCCTGTACGGGTATTTCTGATACCGCGGACAGCTTCCTTGATCAGCTCAACGGCTTTCTCATCCTCTTCAAAGTTCCATTCATCCTTGTATTCAGGCCACTTGGAGATCATAATGGATTCTTCTTCATTCTGAACATTGCAGAAAATCTCTTCTGTGATGAACGGCATATACGGATGAAGCAGCTTCAATGCATTGATCAGGACTGTCTTCAGTGTCCAGAGGGCTGCTGCCTTTGTCTTGTCTTCGTCATTGTAAAGTCTTGGCTTCACCATTTCAATGTACCAGTCGCAGAATTCTTCCCAGATGAAATCATAAATCTTGGATACGGCAATACCCAATTCATACTTATCGATGTTCTCTGTGACATCCTTCGTCAGACGGTTCATCTTGGAAAGAATCCACTTGTCAGCCTGTGTCAGATCTGCCAGTGATACACCATCGATGGAAATACCTTTCTCGGCTGCCTGCTCAAAATTCATGAGCATAAATCTGGAAGCATTCCATACTTTATTGGCAAAATTACGGCTGGATTCCACACGCTCCCAGTAGAAACGCATATCATTACCCGGTGCGTTGCCTGTGATCAGTGTCAGTCTCAGGGCATCAGCACCGTATTTGTCGATAACTTCCAGCGGATCGATACCATTGCCAAGAGATTTACTCATCTTTCGGCCCTGTGAGTCTCTGACAAGACCATGGATCAGTACAGTGTGGAACGGTGCCTTACCTGTCTGTTCATAACCTGAAAATACCATACGGATAACCCAGAAGAAAATAATATCATAACCGGTAACAAGAACATCTGTCGGATAGAAGTAATCCAGTTCTTCTGTCTTTTCCGGCCAGCCAAGTGTTGAGAATGGCCATAATGCCGATGAGAACCATGTATCCAGTGTATCAGGATCCTGTGTGAAATGTGTGCATCCGCATTTCGGGCATACAGAAGGCATACCTTTGGATACTACGATCTCACCGCATTCATCACAGTAGTATGCAGGGATTCTGTGGCCCCACCAGAGCTGTCTGGAGATACACCAGTCACGGATATTCTCAAGCCAGTGAAGATAAGTCTTGCTGTAAGATTCAGGAACAAATTTCAATTCGCCTGTTTTGATTGCATTAATTGCAGGCTTTGCCATTTCTTCCATAGCAACAAACCACTGAGGTTTGATCATCGGCTCTACCGTTGTCTTACATCTGTCATGGGTACCAACCGCATGTGTAATATCTTCGATACCACAGAGATAGCCCTGTGCATCAAGATCTGCGACAATCTGCTTTCTTGCCTCATAACGGTCAAGGCCTGCATATTTGCCGCCAAGTTTGTTGATGGTACCATCATCATTCATCACATTGATCTCCGGCAGATTATGTCTCTTACCAACCTCAAAATCATTAGGGTCATGGGCTGGTGTAATCTTAACAGCACCTGTACCTTTATCCTTATCCGCATGTAAATCGCCTACAACAGGGATTTCTCTGCCAACAAGCGGAAGAATAACATTCTTGCCGATGAGATCCATATAACGCTCATCCTCCGGATGAACAGCAACCGCTGTATCGCCCAGTAATGTCTCAGGACGGGTTGTGGCAATTTCAATAAATCTTCCCGGCTCACCGGCTACCGGATACTTGATATGCCAGAAATGGCCGACCTGTTCTACATGTTCTACCTCTGCATCGGAAATCGATGTCTTGCAGACAGGACACCAGTTGATGATTCGGGAACCTTTGTAAATATAACCTTTCTCATGCAGCTTGCAGAAAACTTCTTCTACAGCCTTAGAACAGCCTTCATCCATTGTAAAACGCTCTCTGTCCCAGTCAGCGGAAGAGCCCAGTTTCTTCAACTGTTTGATAATACGGCCGCCGTACTCTTCCTTCCATTCCCATGCTTTCTCAAGGAAACCTTCACGTCCGAGTTCTTCTTTGCTGATGCCTTCTTCTTTCATCTTATTGATGATCTTGACCTCAGTTGCAATGCTGGCATGGTCTGTACCCGGCTGCCATAATGCTTCATAGCCCTGCATTCTCTTATAACGGATCAGAATATCCTGCATCGTATTGTCAAGAGCATGACCCATATGCAGCTGTCCTGTAATATTTGGAGGCGGCATCACAATCGTAAAAGGTTTCTTGCTTCTGTCTACCTCTGCATGAAAATACTTCTTCTGCAGCCAGCGGTCATAAATCTTCTCTTCAATGGCCGCAGGATTATAAGTTTTTTCCATTTCCATAATTTTAATCTCCTGTCTTCTTTGTAAAGTGACTGCAAGGCCACATGCAAGCATGGGCTTTGACTCATTATTCGCGTAAAAAAAGAGCCCTCACATCCAAAAAGGGCGAGAGCTCGCGGTACCACCTTTATTCACATATTCCAATGACACACATCCGTCATCGCTTCGATGCGCACAGCAATCTATCCGCTGTCTGATGCATGGCACTTCCATATGCCTTCAGAGCCTTTAACGGAGCCACCCGTTACAGCCTACTAAAACCGGTCGTCAACTCTTCGCCGCCTGTTCCTGTTCAGCCATCCTGTTCAAAAGCTACCTTCAATACACATTGCTCTAAACGGTCTTCCAGCTGCCAAACCGCTCTCTCTGAAGAGATCCTGTACCTACTCCTCTTTCTCGCCACATTTTCTATTCTCTATATTATAATTACCACGAAAATTTGTCAAGCACGAATCTCAACAAACCGTGCGCCTGACACATTCTTTCTGTCTGAAAAAGCGGCTGTACCTCATCAGCACAGCCGCTTTTTCCTTCTCTAAATATAAATATTCATCTACCTTCCCGATCTCAGTTATCTGACACCTAAGAAAGCTGCTCCATTACCCATTCCAGATCTGAAGTTGTCTTCATTTTCTCAAGAACTTCTTCATCTTCCAGAACCTCACAGATCTTGGATAAAAGTTCCAGATGTTCATCACCGATTCCGGCAATACCAAATACAAGTTCTGCCTTCTCATCACCGAAATCCACACCTTCAGGATACTGCAGGAATACGATACCTGTCTTCTTAACCGTTTCCTTAGCCTGACTGGTACCATGCGGAATAGCAACACCCATACCCATATAAGTTGTCACCAGTTTTTCACGCTCCTGCATGGCATCTACATAAGTTTCATCTACATAACCAAGCTCTGCCAACAGTTCCCCTGCTGCCCGAATGGCTTCTTCTTTAGAAACCGGCTTCTGATTCAGACGGATTCCCTGCTTAACAAGAATCTGCGGCTTATCCGTTTCTGTTGCCTCAGTCTCATTTCCCGCTACTGCGGCAGGAACATCTGATGCCGTTTCTGCTTTTTCACTCTCACTGCCGGCATGACATAACTGTTCATAAAGTGCATCCAGTGCCGGGTCAGCCAGAAAATTACCGATGGTCACAAGCTGCGCCTGCGGTGCGGATTTTCTGGCACGCTCTGCCAACGTGGTCTGAACAACGGCAACATCACAATCGGATGGAATATTATCCACTGAAGTATTGCTTACGTGAATTTGAGGACATACTTCTTTGAGACGATTTCTGAATTTCGTTGCTCCCATGGCAGATGATCCCATTCCCGCATCACACGCAAAGATGATCTTTTTGATCTGAGATGCATCTTTGATCTCAGTCTGTACAGTCTGCCCTTTGGCTTCCGCTTTCATGGCTGCCATCTCAGCCTGTGCAGCTTCCAGACTGTTCTTTCCGCCTGCCATCTTGACAATCGGTGATGCAACTGCAAATGAAACACCTGTCGCAATTACCACACCCACCAGTACTTTCCATATATCAGAACCCGGTGTCATCATCAGATAAGCGATGATGGAACCCGGAGATGCCGGTCCCACAAGGCCGCAATCCATCATATTAAACCAGAAGATAGAAACCATATTGCCAATAATCGGTGCAATGATCACCAGCGGATTCATCAAAATATACGGAAAATAGATTTCATGGATACCACCCAGCACATGGATGATGATTGCTCCTGGTGCAGACTGCTTGGTCTTCATATCTTTACAGAAGAACATATACGCCAGTAATACACCAAGACCCGGACCCGGATTCGGCTCCAACATGTACATGATCGACTTGCCGGCCTCCGCCGCCTGTGCTGTTGCCAACGGTGTAAAAATACCATGATTAATGGCATTATTTAAGAACAGGACTTTTGCCGGCTCAATAAAAATAGCAACCAACGGCAACAGACCATGTACAACAAGAATATTGACGCCTGCAGCAAGCACTACCAGAATTGCGCTCATGACCGGACCTACAACGGTGTATCCCAGAATCGCAAGCAGCATACCGATGATACCTGCTGAAAAGTTGTTGATCAGCATCTCAAAACCCGCCGGCATATGGCCGTCCATTGCTTCATCAAACTTCTTGATACAGAAACCACCCAATGGTCCGATGATCATGGCCGCCATCAGCATAGTGATGGATGTATCACTCATAATGGCACCAATAACAGCAATAGCACCAACAACACGGCCTCTGTCGCCGCCAACCATCTTACCACCGGTAGATGCGATCAGAATCGGAATTAAATAGGTGAGCATCGGTGATACCATACTGTTTAACTTTTCATTTGGTATCCATCCGGTATCAATAAATAATGCTGCCAGGAAACCAAACGCGATCAAAGCCCCGATATTCGGCATGACCATTCCCGACAAAAACTTACCAAACTGCTGTACTTTATTTTTCACGATATACCTCCCCATAACGTCTTATACGGCGCCGCAATGGGAAATATACACTCTCTCAGCGATTAATAAACAGTAATATGGTGCGTTTCACACGCCAACAGGAATTCCTTCGGCAGATTGCCATCAGATATAATAATATCCACATCTGCCAGTCCACAAATTGTATAGGTACTCTTAATATCAGTTTTGGAAGCATCCATCAGAACCACCACCTGTTCTGCCTGTTCAATTGCTGTCCTTTTTAACATCGCCTCTTCATTGTTGCCGCAGGTAAAACCTGCTTTCATCGAATAGCCCGTCACCCCAAGAAACGTCTGATGAAAATTAACCTGTTCCAGTTCACGAATGGCTGAAATGCCATATACACTGATACTATAACGGTTCAGCTGACCACCCGGCAGCATAATGACCGGCTTCGTCAGATTCGCCAGCTCAGTGGCACAGGAAAGACCTGTTGTATAGATCAGATTGGACTGATCCGGAAAAATCTTTGCCAACTCTGTTGTCGTACTTCCGGAATCCATGAATATCGCCGTATCCGGCTGAATAAGCTTCAAAGCTTTTCTCGCAATTTCCTGCTTCGCCTGTATATTGCGCACGGCACGTCTTGTGAGATAATCATCCGTTCCGATCACCAGCTGTACAGACTTAGCTCCGCCATGGATCCTGACAATTTCCTTTGCCTCATCCAGGGCTTTCAAATCTGTACGCAATGTCATCTCAGACACATTCGAAAACTGTTCCTTAATCTGTGAAAAACTCACTGTTCCATACTTATTTACCAGTTCCACAATCGCATTTCTGCGTATTTCCATTGCATCCATCGTCGCTCCTCCCCGTCAGAATCCTGTTATCCTGACGGAATCAGAGCATTCTGACGGTTTCTATTCTTCTGTAATAAAGTTTGCAAGTAAAAATTCTTCAGCTTCAGGACACCATAATCCCTGATGAGCATCCACAATATCTGCCAGTGCTGCATAGCGGTCATCATTTCTCTCCTCTGCCGCCTTACGTAATTCATCCAGTGCAGTTAAAGGCATGGACAGATGCGTATAGATCAGCTTCTTGCCGCCCGGAATCTTCGGAAGATTCAATGTTGTCTCTGCAGCTGCATCAAGACCACCGATATGTGTGACCATAACTGCCGGATTAATGCGTTTTGCTGCTGTCAGTTCAAGGGATTCAATCATATCTGCTGTATTACCGCCTGTTGTACCCATAACATGTGTTGAATTATAATGAACATCGTAGAAATTCATAGTTGCACTGAAGTTCTTGTCAGTTGGTCCTGCAAAGAAGTTCAGACAGCCATCTCTGCCAAGAATGTCACTGGACTGTTTCACAACTGCAGCAACCGGTGCATAGCAGAAAACATCATCGTAGCCTGTGCCACCGGAGATTCTGATCAGTTCTGCAACAGGATCTTCCAATTTGCCTGTGTTTACAAAATGAAGTTCAATACCTTCCTTCTTATATGTCTCAACAGGGAACAGCTCTTCTGCACGATCCAGACGATCCTGATTCAGATCTGTAACAACAACCATGGAAGGGCGTACATCACGATGCAGCGCATAGGTCAGTGCACCAAGTCCCATAGGACCTGCACCCGCCATAATGGCCAGCTTGCCGTTTTCCTTGATGCCCATCTCATGTGTATAAACACCCATCTGTGTATGATAAGCTGCGTGGAAAGCACCAATACTGCAGGACATCGGCTCTGCCAGGGAAGCCTCATAGTAAGCACGGCCTTTGTACTCTAACAGACATCCCAGTTCCATAACCTCAGCAGGGATCACACAGTAAGTTGTATCTCCGCCAAAGAATTCATAGGAGTAGCCAGGGCTCCACATTGTTCCTTTGTAGTTCAGAGCCGGCTGAAGTGTAAATTTCATGCCTGGTTTGAACTGATCCTGATGGTTCTTACCTACCTTTACAATATCACCTGCAAATTCATGTCCCATGATGGCCGGATGCTCTGCAACATCCTCATGTACTCTCTTGTGCTCTGTTCCCAGAATCGCACATTTGTAAGTTGACATACAAATGCTGTCTGAAACGACCTTTACAAGGATCTCATCATCTGTAATCTCAGGAAGTTCAAACTCCTCCAGTCTCAAATCATTTGCTGCGTGTAATCTTACGCCTCTTGCCTTCATAATAAAAGCTCCTTTCTACTATGTTATTCCCGTTTTTTGGCTTTTGCAACAACAAAGTTGAAAATTTATTGCTGCTGATATGACTTTTTGTTTGATTGTTGTTTTGAAAGTTTATTACTTTTATTTCAACAGCTGTTACACTTATAATATGCCTCTATCTCCTAAAAGTCAACGGTTATTTTCTCATGAAAGTGCACAAATTTTTGCCGTATTTTTTTACTTCAAAAGTTTTGACTTTTGAATTGACAGTTTGTTTTTTCTATGTTAAATTGTTGGGATAACACTGCAAAAAGCTCCGGCCTTTCTTAGTTAAAAGAAAAGCCGGAGCTTTTGCGTCTTATAAGGATGTTATTAATCAACAAGAAACGGCAGGAAATAACGGATCTGCTTTTTCCACCACGGCCAGTCATGATCCACATCATATCCCCAGAAATCGGTCCATCCGTGGATCCCTTTTCTGTAGAAGATGTCTGCCATCTGACCCGTTGTACGGATTCCCTCACTCTCCCAGTTGCCCTGTCCTACGCAGAGAATGATTTTTCTTTCATTATACAGCTGGATATATGGATGATCTGAAGGCATATTCTCCAGAAAATGAACAGGAGAATTATTATACAGATTCTCATCACACCATCCATCTGTGAAATAGGTGGCATCATAACAGCCGGACATGCCAAGCACACCGCCGAACAGATCCGGTCTTCTGAAGAATACAATGGCTGCGTGAGTTGCGCCCAGGCTACAGCCCAATGTCAACGGCAACTGTCCTGTACCGTTGATCTCATGTACCATCGGAAGGACTTCATCTACGATATAACGATAATAGCATTCCTGCACCCAGGCACGATAGCCCTTATCACCCCATGTGTCGGACCAGCTCTCCTTATCCACCGTATCAACGGAAAAGAGCTGAATTTTTCCACCATCAATATAATCCTGAAGCACATCGATCATGCCGAAATTCTCAAAATTGTCACACATACTGTCCTGACATGGAAATACGATGATCGGCACCCCTGTATAACCATAAACCAATACATGCATCTCTCTCTGAAGATGCTCGCTGTACTGTGTATAATAATGTCGTTCCATTTTATTCAACCCCCTCGATCTTCCTACGCTGAGACATTCCCGGCGCATTCTGTACCTTTTATGTCAAATCATAGTTTTTCTTCTGCCGGTTGAGATAATCTCTGACAAAATCCCAATATTTTGCAGTTGTCTGACCATTTCCCAATGTCAGACCATCCTGTATCTTCCGGTTCTCCTCCGAATGCTCACACAGATGCTCGGCCTCTTTATAGCGATTGAGAATCGCATCACTGATATCCGTCGGGATATCTTCCTGACGGATCAACGTCAGAATCTTCTCATGATCTCCCAGCAGCTCCAGCACATACATATACGGTGCCAGAAAATCCTGGGTTTTCACCAGTTCAAAGGCCCGCTTCATACATTCCGCCGCACATTTGATATTGTGAAGCCGCAGAAAAACCATGCCCATATTGTGCCATGTGTCAGCCTTGAACTGTCTCGTCATCTCACTGTCATAATCATGCGTCATCTGATAGACAACATGGTGATAATTCTTCAAAGCAGCCATATAATGTCCATATCGGTTATAGTTGTCCGCCGCAAGGCGCATCTGCTCTAAAGGATTCTGATGCTCCATCTCCGTGAGCTTATTGTAGATCCGGGCAATTTCCCCATTATCCAGATAATCAACCGCATTCAGAAGCAGACGCACAATCTCTTTTAATGGTTTGCCGGCGGATTTGTAATTAAATAGTGCCAGCGCCAGAGAATGGCTGCCTGTAATCTTATCCATCCAGAAAAACATCTTCTCATCGAAAAGATCATAGGTCGTTATATAAACATTCTTCGACAAATACCAGCATAATTCCTCCAGCGAGAAAATACGAGTTCCGGACATCTTCATATCCAGCGGAAAAACTTCCTGAGGAATGGTTGCCTCAATGACAGCCTCCTTCGCAGACTGCCCGGATGCCTCCGAAGCCTCCCCTATATCAAAATGCATCTCCCACACTTTGCCTGTCGCCGCAAAAATCTCGCCAAATCCCATATCTGTCACACGGATATGGCAGTCTGTCTCTGATTGAAAATAAGTCTCGATCAATAACTTCGTTGTCTTCGGCGGACGCTGCGGCAGAGCATCCAGTGTCATCACCGCCGTCTGCTCAAAATTCGTCAGCGGATCCCGCATTCTGATTATCAACTGTTCCTGACCGTCTATAATGATCGCTTTTCTTGAAACAGCACTGTACCAGGGTGTCCCAGCCGCTGCCAGTATCAGCTTCTGTGGTGCATGCTTATGTACCGACCGCAGATAGATATCTTTCGTCAGCAAACCGGCATTCGCTGCAATAAATCCCGGTTTTCTTCCAAAGCTTCCCTGATCAAAACTGTGATAGCAGGCACCTCGGGCATAGAGATTCTGTCCCGCAAAAACATGCCGTTTCATGGCACATAACTGTTTCAGCGAAAGATTCATCCAGCTCTTGCCGGATTCTGCCCCAGAGAATCCCTCACCCATCAGATAATAGGTTGAGATCATTCTTCTGGCTGATACTTCCTTAATCGCTTCAAGAAACTGTCTGTCCATCTCAGGCGGTACCGGATCTGCCAGTTCATGACCATCCAGATACTGGTTCAGCACCGTTGTCTCGGCTGTTACCACCGGCGGATGATGCTTCCAGGATACAGACAGATGATGATACCGCAGCCCTCGGCGATCATATTCAAACAAACCCACATCATGGGTCCATAATTCCCGTCGCTGGGACAATGCATAATATTCATAACTCAATCGATGGCTTTCCAGCGCCAGCAACTGTGCGCCGATTCCCATTGAAGCCGCTGCACGCTTCAGCGCATCCGCAGCTGCCAGATCCACGTCTTCCATGGTAATCGTGATAAATCCGACCTCCGCACCCTCACACACAGTCTCAAGAGCCTTCAGTGTTTTCTGTAAAAATATGCCTATGAGTCCGGCCTTTTCCATACGCTCACCAGCCACATCCACCATTGGATCGTCAGCAATGCGTACAATAAAATCGCGCACCAAAACACCGTTGCCTGCCTCCGCCGCTTTTAGGGCCTGCTGCCCGGCAAGCCATTCACCATTGGAAAACAGCCTGCACAGCACTGTCGGGATTTCGTTCTGTCCATCAAAATTGACCGAATCCGGTTCTTCTTTTTCTGTATTGTAATAACTGATCTGTGAATAGTCCGCACACAGATCGTATCCAACCATTAACCTTTGTCTTTCCATGCTCTGTGTCACTCCTATTTCAGTTCAAATAACTGCTCTGTCATTTCATTGATTCTCTCATACGAACAGATCATTTCATTCACTGCCTGGCTGTCCTCTGTCTGGATTGCATGATTCATCCGGTTCAGCAGTTCCACACCGGTTTCCGGCCATGCATCCATGGCCTCTTCCCTTTGCAGTAAATGTTTCTCACCGGTTTTCTCCCCATTTTCATCCTGCTCTGAGATATAGTATTCTATCTTCTCACCTGCAAACAGTCTGAAGGTTCTGATGAAAATACCCCCAAGAATATGGCGCATCGGCTCATTGATCCACTCCGTCTCAAACTCCTGATGCAGACGGTAATGAATTGTCACCGCTGCTTTCGGACTGGTATGATATTCTGCATAGAGAAAATCAGCCAATTCCTCCGGCACCTCGGCATTCCCGGCATATTTTCTGAAAAACGGCAGAAGGATTCCCTTATCCATAAAGGCAGCTACCTCCTGCTGCAGTTTCTCATAAAATTCCGGTTCTACATGGTCTGCCTCCGAATAATACTGCAGCAACGCCAGAGCGCATACATCTCGGGCATTCTCCACCTGATCCAGCTCTATCTCCATAATCTGGAAAATCTTCTCTCCGGATGTCTGTCCATGAACCAGATAATGATAGCCATAATATCCGAGAAATGCCCGGATCAACCGATGTCCCGGATGTGTATGATAATAAGAAACAAAAACGTCACAGCCCTCGGCCACATGATTCTCCGTAAACAATATCTCACAGAGCAGACGCTCCTCCAGCTGTTCCGCCGGCACTTCAAAATCACCGGCTGCCTTCCATATCGCATACAGCTGCTCTGTGGTTCCTGCATAAAACATGATCAGATACTGCAGAATCGCCTCGTCGTACTTGCCGTTGGAAAATGCAAAATAGGCTAATTCCACCAACAGTTCATCCTTTGCGAAATTCTTTTCCCGGATGACTCTGGAACAAAGCCGCATGATCCTTTTATCCTGAATGCCTTCGTATCCGTATTCCCGGATAGCTTCATAAGCCTTGTCAAACAGCCCTCTCTGAATAAAATATTCAATAATATGGCTGCGCTCTGAATGGCCCAGAAGCTGGATATCCAGCTGAAGCAAATATTTCTCAAGGGTCTCTCCCTCATAATTATCATAATAATAATCGATCAGATTCTTCAGGATCGTCTTCTGATAATGTCTGCTTACATCCGGCAGGCTCAGAACGCATTTGTATGTTTCAATGGATACATCATCCATCATCTGATATTTCAATGCACGTTCACTTCTGTTGAGTACCAGCATCTTATTATCCCGCCCCTGCTCATAGCAGATCCTGATATAACGGCCGGCATCCATCAGTCTGTCAATCGTATAAGGGATTGTTGACATATAGCGTCCGCCCCGGGTATCCACAAGTACAATCCGATAATCATCCATATAAAGATCCACATAAGCATCCCCCTGATTCAGCGGATAATACTTCTCCTCACCCAGCTCGGAATAATCAATAATCACACCCACGATTCCCGGATGATCACAATGAATATGATGCTTAAAAATAATCGCCGGCATCGCCTTCACAACATGCGGCGTCATCGCTTCCTTCGTCAGATAATGATGATACAAAACGGCAATGTCCTCATTAATAACACCCTTCTGCAGCTGTTCAAAAGTGAAGGCTTTGATAATACCGTCATATGCCTCGAACAATTTGCCCAGCCATTGCTCATGCTCGATCACATATCTGAACAGAAATGCCTTCTGTTTCAGTTGCAGCCGATTATCATACTGAAAATAAATCAGTACCGGAACCGGCAATTCCCTGCAATTCTTCATATCCAGTGTCGCCATATAGTATTCGAACAGTCCCTGCATCTTGATGGAAGATTTAATGCCCAGCTGATACCACTGATGGTAGATCGGATCCTTCTTCTCACCGAGAATCAGCAGATGCAGGACTGCTGAAAGAAGGTTCTTTGTCTCATACAATGAACACATCTCGATCATCGCATGCAGACACTGTCCGTGATATACATGCATGCGCAGGACAAGATCCGCAAATCTGAAAATCGTTTCGCGATTCAGGCAATCATGACGTATTCCCCAAAGGAACAGACTGATCTCAAAAGCACCCATTTCCCGGATCAGCGATGGATCCTTATTGATTATCTTAACAGCCTCCAAATACATGAGCCCGCCCATCAGATGCCTGTCATAGAGCGCTTTCGTCTGTCTGAATACCTTAAGCTGGTGCTGTTCTTCCCTTGCATCCAGCTTCATCAGCATATAGACCAGTTCCCATCGGTCATGATATTGACCTTCCTCATAAAACTGAATAGAATCACGGACGTACTCCGTATAATGTTCATCCTGTCTGCACAGCGCATTCACATAGAGAAAATAACTGTATGCGACTGCAGAACGATATCTCAGCTCACGGCCATTGATACCATCCAGAACCTTCTGTGCTTCCTCGTTCTTGCCTTCCTCACGCAGAAAATCCGCTTCAACAACCTTGAAAAGAATATCCCTGCTGTTATTCAGACATCCATTAATATCCTCTCTGGCATAGCCAATCATCTGATTCCTGTCAATCTGATGCAGCGCATACTTCAAATACAGCCTGCACAAATGCATCCACGAAGCCTTCAACGTCTTTCTCTCAATAAAATCCACATCTCTGACTTTCTCACGTCTGCAGCATACCGGCACCACAATACGCTGATTCAGCGTCTCAAGAATGATCTTGCCGGAAGCCACAGTATGCATGCCCGGCACAATATTGTACTCCAACTGATAATAGCTTCCCAAAAAATCCTCATCCGTCACAGTCTTCTTATAAACGCTTAAGAAATCCCCCTCTGTTGAAACGTGAATATTCACATGTCCCCACTGGTTCTTCTCGATCAGCAGATGTTCGCTGACGGAATGCTCAAGATTATCGAATTCAATCAAATCCTGTGACACACTCATCTGTACCGCCTGTTTTCGCTTCACTGTACACAGAAATTCTTCCATTGCCAGTGACATATCACTGCCCTTAATAAGTGCCGCATAAATCCGTCGATTCTTCTTATTATGTAAAAAAACACGCCCAAATTCCGGTGTCTTAAATATCTTCAGTGCCTCCGACCAATTGTCTCTGGCCAGGGATGCGAACTGATCCAGGTCATTCATCGGGCCCATGCTGGAATCGCAAAAAGGCGCGCATACCTTTACTCTGTACGGAATCGTGATCTCACCGCCATTGCTCACAATATAAAAGCATCCTTCGCACACTTCACCTGTTTCCAATGCCTGTGTATCAAAAACATAATGAATACATCCCGTTGTTCCGATCACTGTAGACTCCAGGCACTGCATCCATTTATTCGATGAGAAAATCATGGCGCGTATTTCAATATGATTGCGGCTGTTCAATTGAATCGTACCCGAATAGTGGCTGCCCGCCTCAACTTCCAGAGCAATCTCCTTCTCTGATACTTCAATCTCCGGATTCTCATACTCAAATACGCCTCTTGACAATAACTGAATCTTTTCTTTCACGTTCTCTCACCTTCTTCTCAAAATCTATCATAACTTTTTCTCTTTCTAATTCGCATAATGTATTTTATCACTAAATGCGGTTCTCTTCAATCTATAGACGACAAAAAAGATGCTCTGCGGCTGTCAGATTCTGTCAACAGCCACAGAACATCCTCTTATCACTTGCCTATGCAAATTCCGGAAGCAAGCACTGGTGCTTCTGTTTAATTCCTGTCATTCGATAAATAAATCCCGGCAATTCTGCCATCTGCTTATAGGTCACAACCACACGATTCTGCTCCAGACGTTCTGTCTGCCCCAACAGAGGACTCAAAACCGTATCCTTTGTAAAAAGATAAGTTGAACGAATAGAGAGGTCAAAAATCATATATTCCTTCTTACTGTTCATCCTAAAAGCCTGACGCTCATAATCTACAACAACGCCCGGTCTCAGCTGGTTGATGGTCAGCTGCAAATAAAAATCTCTGAAAATCGACTCTCTGGCGGAGGCCATCCATTCATAATCACCATCCAGGATCCGTTCAAACTCTTCTTCCGACAACCGTGTATAGCTCTTCGAAATAAGCCCTTCCCGCTTACTCTTCTTCTCAAGGATCAGATGGTCTGTATCCCAATCAGTCATCATCACGCAATAGCTGTCCGTATTCTCCTGATTCACACTGACGGCATCTGTCAGATAGTTGATCTCTCTGTTAAAAAATACCTTCCGGACAACCGAAATCCTGGCCGGACGGAACTTCTTCTCCTTATGTAAAGTATCGATAATATGCTTATATTCTTCCTTTGGAATAATATTGTTCTCTTCATAATACATTTCGTCAAACACCGATCTTCTCACCTTTCCCTTTCACGCTAATGGATTCCCCCTTCCATCAGCCTTCTTTGTTCTTCATTTGACTCTCTTATTGTACGATATAATTGTGTATTTATGATGAGAAAAGCCTAAAATGTTTCTAAAAAAATAAAGACTGTCGAAACAGTCTTTATCTTATAATTTATAAATATTTCATTAGTTTATTTACGCTTGATAATCTCATGACGACCAGGGCCATTGGATACCATTGTAATCGGAACTTCCAGCTCCTTCTCAATGAACTCAATATAGTTACGGCAATTCTCTGGAAGATCTTCATACTTCGTGATGCCGCGGATATCACATTTCCAACCTGGTAATGTTGTATAGACCGGTTTTGCCTTCTTGAGGAGACGTGTTGTCGGGAAGTCTCTTGTCACTTCACCATCGATCTCATATCCGATACATACAGGCAGTTCATCAAGGTAACCCAGTACATCCAGTACTGTCAGGGCTACTTCTGTTGCACCCTGTACACGGCAGCCGTATCTTGTAGCAACCGCATCAAACCAGCCCATACGTCTTGGACGTCCTGTTGTAGCGCCGAATTCGCCGCCGTCACCGCCGCGCTTTCTGAGTTCATCAGCTTCTTCGCCAAAAATCTCAGATACAAATTCACCGGCACCAACTGCACTGGAATAAGCCTTAACAACTGTAATAACATCCTTGATCTCGTATCCAGGAATACCTGCACCGATTGCACCATAAGATGCCAATGTAGATGAAGATGTAACCATAGGATAAATGCCAAAATCCGGATCCTTCAGAGAACCAAGCTGACCTTCAAGAAGAATTCTCTTATTCTCTTTCAATGCCTGATGTAAAAATGCAGATGTATCACATACATAAGGCTTGATCATATCTCTGTATCCAAGCAATGTCTGATAAATCTCTTCCGGATCAAGCTTCTCCTTGTGGTACAGATGCTCTATCAGGACATTCTTCGTTTCTACAACACGATAAACTTTCTCTTTGAGGCCTTCCTCATCAAAAAGTTCACTGACCTGAAAACCAATCTTTGCATATTTATCAGAATAAAATGGCGCAATACCTGACTTTGTTGAGCCAAAGGACTTACCGCCAAGTCTTTCTTCTTCATAAGCGTCTAATAACATGTGATATGGCATCAAAATCTGTGCACGATCTGAAACAAGGATCTTCGGCATTGGCACATTTCTTGATGTCAGACTCTCCAGTTCCTCAATAAGATATGGGATATTCAATGCAACACCATTACCGATGACACTTGTGGTATGATTATAAAAAACACCGGATGGCAGAAGATGTAATGCAAACTTGCCATAGTCATTGATAATCGTATGTCCGGCATTACTGCCGCCCTGGAAACGGATAATAATATCTGAATCCTCGGCCAACATATCTGTAATCTTGCCTTTACCTTCATCTCCCCAGTTTGCTCCAACGATTGCTCTAACCATAAACTTACTCAGCTCCTTATATGTTTTTACATGCTTGATGCATGTATTTCTAGTAAATCCTGTCGATAATACTCTATTATTTTATGCTATATTCCAACAAAAGTAAATAGCGGATTTACATTTTATTACTCTTTCAGTAAATCTTCCAACTGAACATTGAGACAATCTGCCAAAACCATCATAACGCTGAGTGTGGGATTGCATTTTGCATTCTCAAGATCTGATATATACGTTCTATGCAGACCACACATATCTGCCAGGGCCTGTTGTGAAACACGGCTAAGCTTGCGATAACGCTTGATGTTATAGCTTAACCGCTGTTTCATCCTTTCTATTTCACCTTCTAGTTCTATTCTTCGTTCATTCATGTGAAATGTCCTCCATTATATCTATATCGTCTATCAATTTGGCGCAATTAACGAAAATCACTTTGACTTTTGTTAATGATTGAATCATTTTCCCATTCAATGTTATCAAAAACCGGGGCTCATTTCAATAGTCTATTTACAAAAAGTAACTTTTTTTGCCAGACATTTTCTCCTCTTATTATGCCATTTTGTCATCGATTGCCCGTTACCATTCAGTACCACCACAGTTACAATGTAAAATCTATTTAAAATCCGCTCTGCTGACCGCATTTCGTATAAAAATCATACCTACAAAAAAACTGCTGTACACCCAGCGCCAATTCTGGAATGTACAGCAGTCATTGTTCTTAATAATTAAGATTATTTCTTGTAATTGTAGAAGCCTTCGCCTGTCTTCTGACCAAGCTTACCGCCACGAACCATTTTCTTTAACAGTGGATGTGGACGATACTTAGGATCGCCTGTCTCTGTATAAAGAACGTTCATAATAGCGAGGCAGATATCCAGACCGATTAAGTCGCCTAATGCAAGAGGTCCCATTGGATGGTTTGCACCAAGCTTCATAGCTGTATCAATACCTTCAACATCTGCTACACCATCAGCATAGATGCCAACAGCTTCATTGATCATAGGAATAAGAATTCTGTTAACAACGAAACCAGCAGCTTCCTTAACCTGTACAGGTGTCTTGCCGATAGAAACAGAGATTTCTTTGATCTTCTCAACAGTTTCTTCAGGTGTATTCAGACCTGCAATAACTTCGATCAGTTTCATAACTGGTGCTGGGTTAAAGAAATGCATACCAATAACTGGTCTGTTCACACCGGCACCGATTTCTGTGATAGAAAGTGATGATGTATTTGTAGCGAAGATTGTTTCTGGTTTGCAGAGTGTATCAAGTTCTTTGAACATCTCATGCTTGATTGCCATATCTTCAAAAGCTGCTTCAACGATCAGATCGCAGTCTGCACATTTATCTCTAAGACCTGTTGTGATCTTGCCGATAATAGCTTCTGCCTCTTCTTCTGACAGTTTGCCTCTGGCAACCTTCTTCTGAAGACCTTTAGCAATTTTCTCTTTGCCTTTTTCAGCAAATGCTTCATTGATATCACATAATACAACTTCGTATCCTTCTGTCTGTGCAAATGCCTGTGCGATACCTGAACCCATTGTACCTGCACCGATAACTCCTACTTTCATTGGACGAATACCTCCTATTAATAAATATATAACACCTTACGACTGAACCGTCGTTAAATATGTACCCGATAAATTATGCGTTGATGAAGTTCTTCTCTTTACGTTTTGTAAGGAATGCCTCCATACCTTCGATCTGATCATGTGTCTTGAAGCAGCTGCCGAACAGTTTCTCTTCAACTACAATAGCTTCATCCATAGGAAGATCAAGACCTTCGTTGATAGCTTTCTTACAAGCACGAACAGCGATTGGTGCATTCTTAGCAATCTTATTAGCAAGCTTTTCAGCTGCTGGAAGTAATTCATCCTGTGTATAAACTTCGTTTACAAGACCTACTTCTTTAGCCTTTGCAGCATCGATATTCTTTGTTGAGTAGATGATTTCCTTAGCTAAGCCAGGAGCGATGATACGAGCAAGTCTCTGTGTACCACCGAATCCAGGTGTAATACCAAGTCCAGCTTCTGGCTGACCAAAGATTGCATTGTCAGAACAGATACGGATATCACAGCTCATGCAGATTTCATTACCGCCGCCTAATGCGAAACCATTAACTGCAGCAATTACTGGAATAGGGAATGTTTCAATCTTTCTGAATACGTCATTACCTTTCTTACCGAAAGCTTCGCCTTCTTCTGGTGTTAATGTGCTCATTTCACCGATATCTGCACCAGCTACGAAAGATTTCTTGCCGGCACCTGTGATGATCAGTGCTCTTACAGCGTTAACATCTACAGCATCAAGAGCTGCATTCAGATCATTCAGAACTTCTGAATTTAAAGCGTTAAGTGCTTTTTCACGGCTGATAGTAAGGATAGCGATATTACCTTTTACTTCATATAATACGGTTGACATTTTTTTAACTCCCTTTCTATGTTGAATTTTTATCTTCATCCCTATTCTACAACACATTTACTAATAAGTAAATAGCTAATCTTTAATTTTACCAAATTTTTTAGATACTTCTTTTAAAAATTCAGATTCTTTGTTTTCATTTTACAGCCATTTTACCTATTTACAAATTTCAAAAAGCAGAGGCTCAACCAATCCAAAAGTTAAGTATTTGTCAATTTCTGAGGTTACATCCGATCAAAGTGCCTTTCTTCCAGCATTTCATCGACAAAATCCGGTGCCAGATACGGCATCACATCCTCCTCAGCATACCCTGCTGTCCTCAGATAATCCAGCCACTGCAAATAAGGCACAACCTTAACATTTCCATCATTTTCATCTGTGCAGGCCTTTGTAAAACAGATCGCTGTATTCAGATTTTCCTCCATCAGATGCTTTCTGACGCAAATAACGGTATCGTATTGATTGTCGATTTTTAACCACAAAATAATCCGATTGTCTGTCATTTTATTATCGAATACGATTTCATTGCCATCCAACAGGGCAATGCTGATTTCTTCTTCTGCCAATGCATCCATCATCTCAGCTTCATTGTCATACATATAGATTACCGGAATGAAGTTCTGATCCTCAAATCTGTCTTCTTCCAGCCCATAGCTGACCAGCCGGCTGCCGCCTTCCGCACAGTATCCAATAGAGATCCTCATAATTTCCTGCTCAATACCATCACTCTCAAGCATGGATAGCACAAGCAGAAAGACCGCCAGAGCCCTCAGGCGTTTCCAAACCACTGCCATCCCTCTTACTTCTCTTTCTTCATTTTCCACCGGCTGTCACCTTCTCTCTTATCGCATATCTGCTCAAAATTCTAATATACGGATAGTGTATCATAATTTCCGGTACTTCCACCATAGTTATCAGCGAAATATAAAAAAAGAAGCAGAAAATGCTTCTGCTTCTTGCCTTGCATACTGCGGATAACAGGAATCGAACCTGCACGGGGTACCCCACCAGATCCTAAGTCTGGCGCGTCTGCCAGTTCCGCCATATCCGCATAATCTATTCAATTCTTCTTCCTGAAACAATAAGTCCGGAAAGAAAAACAAGCCTTCTCAGGCTTGCTCAAATGAGACATCCGGGGCTCGAACCCGGGACACCTAGATTAAAAGTCTAGTGCTCTACCAACTGAGCTAATATCCCATATCTTATTCAATTCACCCAATTAGCTGGGCTAGTTGGATTCGAACCAACGTAATGCAGGAGTCAAAGTCCTGTGCCTTACCGCTTGGCGATAGCCCAAAGTCCTGCATAAAACTTACATCAGTTCTATGAAGGTGGATACAGGGATTCGAACCCTGGGCCTCCAGAGCCACAATCTGGCGCGC
>OLQK01000116.1_pt1 | contig 101064 bp, 88 predicted proteins | sample 1672501 | NCBI WGS metagenome assembly OLQK01 (sample SAMEA3136693, study PRJEB25190) | human gut metagenome | biome: human gut; feature: human-associated habitat; material: faeces | place: Austria | collected 2013
CCGATAACGCAGTGGAATATTTTGTCTCCTACTACGACTACTACCAGCCGGAAGCCTACGTCCCATCCTCAGACACATACATTGCGAAAGATTCTTCTGTAAACGAAGAAATTGATAAACTGAGATTATCGGCAACAGCAGCATTGATCGAGCGGAGAGACGTGATCGTAATTGCCAGTGTTTCCTGTATCTATGGTCTTGGTGAACCGGAAAACTTCGAACAGATGATGGTATCGCTCCGTCCGGGTATGGAGAAAGACCGTGATGAAGTGTTGCGCCAGCTGATAGACATTCAATATGACAGAAATGACATGGATTTCAAGCGCGGAACATTCCGGGTACGGGGAGATACGGTAGAGATTGTACCGGCAGACCGTGGCGATACTGCTATTAGAGTGGAATTTTTCGGAGATGAGATTGACCGGATTTCGGAAATAGATATGCTTACCGGTGAAGTGAAAAATACGCTGAATCATATTGCGATATTTCCGGCTTCTCACTATGTTGTTCCGAAAGAACGTATGGAGAAAGCGATTCGTAATATTGAGATTGAACTGGAAGAACAGGTGAAATATTTCAAATCGGAAGGCAAGCTTCTGGAAGCGCAAAGGATTGCAGAACGTACGAATTTTGATATAGAAATGATGCGTGAGACAGGATTTTGCTCGGGAATTGAGAACTATTCAAGACATTTAGCGGGACTTGCACCGGGACAGCCGCCGAATACATTGATGGATTATTTCCCGGATGATTTTATTATTATGATCGACGAGTCGCACAAGACGGTTCCGCAGATCGGCGGCATGTATCATGGAGACCAGTCCAGAAAACGTACACTGGTAGAATATGGATTCCGTCTGCCGTCAGCACTGGATAACCGACCACTTAGCTTTGACGAATTTGAAAGCAAGATCGATCAGGTCATGTTTGTATCTGCAACACCGGGCAAATATGAAGAAGAACATGAACTGTTAAGAGCCGAGCAGGTAATTCGTCCGACAGGTCTTCTCGATCCGGAAGTGGAAGTTCGTCCGGTAGAAGGACAGATTGATGATCTGATCGGAGAAGTGAATAAAGAGATTGCCAATAAGCACAAAATACTGATAACAACACTGACCAAACGTATGGCAGAAGACCTTACTGACTATATGAGAGAACTGGGAATCCGCGTGCGCTACCTGCATTCGGATATCGATACACTGGAACGTACCGAGATCGTGCGGGATATGCGGTTGGATGTATTTGACGTACTGGTTGGTATCAACCTTCTGCGAGAAGGTTTGGATATTCCGGAAATCACACTGGTTGCAATTCTGGATGCAGATAAAGAAGGATTCCTGCGTTCCGAGACATCACTGATCCAGACCATCGGCCGTGCAGCGCGTAATGCAGAAGGACATGTCATCATGTACGCAGATACGATCACAGATTCTATGCGTGCGGCACTGGATGAGACGCAGAGAAGACGTGAAGTGCAGATGGCATATAATGAGGAACATGGCATTACACCGAAGACAATCCAGAAAGCGGTACGAGATCTGATCGCTGTATCCAAGAAGGTGGCAGTCTCTGAAGTGCAGATGGAAAAAGATCCGGAATCTATGAGCGAGAAGGAATTAGAGAAACTGATCAAAGAACTGGAAAAACAGATGAAGAAAGCAGCGGCAGACCTGAACTTTGAGGCGGCAGCAGAACTCAGAGATAAGTTAATTGAGCTTAAAAAGACACTGCAGGAAATAAAGATATAGAAAAAGGAGAGTATACACTCACATGTCACAGGAAAAAGATTCAAGACAATATATCAAAATCAGAGGAGCCAATGAGCATAATCTGAAGAATATAGATGTAGATATACCAAGAGACAAGCTGGTAGTTCTGACTGGACTCAGTGGTTCGGGAAAATCATCGTTGGCATTTGATACAATCTATGCGGAAGGGCAGAGAAGATACATGGAATCCCTGTCCTCTTATGCAAGACAGTTCTTAGGACAGATGGAAAAGCCGGACGTAGAAAGCATCGAGGGGCTTTCCCCGGCGATTTCCATTGACCAGAAATCTACGAACCGTAACCCAAGATCCACCGTAGGAACCGTAACGGAAATCTATGATTATTTCCGTTTATTATACGCAAGAGTCGGAATACCGCACTGTCCGAAATGTGGCCGCGAGATCAAAAAGCAGACGGTTGACCAAATGGTAGAACAAATCATGGGAATGCCGGAGAGAACCAAGATCCAGCTTCTGGCCCCGGTTGTAAGAGGAAGAAAAGGAACCCATGCCAAATTACTGGATCGTGCCAAGAAGAGCGGTTATGTCCGCGTCAAAATTGACGGTAATATGTACGAACTTTCAGAAGAGATTAAGCTGGATAAGAATATCAAACACAATATTGAAATTGTGGTAGACCGTCTGGTAGTAAAAGAAGGCATCGAACAGCGTCTGACCGACTCCATTGAAAATGTACTGAATCTGGCAGAGGGACTGATGACCGTAGATGTGATCGGCGGAGAGCCGGTTCAGTTCAGTGAAAGTTTTTCATGCCCGGACTGCGGAATCAGTATCGAAGAGATTGAACCGAGAAGCTTTTCGTTCAACAATCCATTTGGAGCGTGCCCGGAATGTTTCGGACTTGGATATAAGATGGAATTTGATGAGGATCTGATGATCCCGGACAAACGTCTCAGCATCAGCGAAGGTGCCATTACAGTTATGGGATGGCAGTCCTGCACAGACAAAAAAAGCTTCACTTATGCAATTTTGGATGCATTAAGCAAAGAATACGATTTTTCGCTGGACACTCCATTTGAAGACTATCCGAAAGAAATTCACGATGTTCTGCTTCATGGAACGAATGGAAAAGAAGTCAAAGTATATTATAAGGGACAGCGTGGAGAAGGTGTCTACGATGTTGCGTTTGAAGGATTGATCAAGAATGTAGAACGCCGTTACCGGGAGACTGGTTCGGAAACTATGAAAGCGGAATATGAAGAATTCATGAATATTACACCGTGTCATGCCTGCAAGGGACAGCGTCTGAAGCCGGGAGCACTGGCTGTTACGGTAGGAGATAAGAATATTGCAGAACTGACAGGAATGTCGATCGAGAAACTGCAGGCATTTCTGAAAGAACTGAAGCTAACGAATCATCAGATGCTGATCGGCGGACAGATCCTGAAAGAGATCAATTCCAGAATCCAGTTTCTGATGGATGTCGGACTGAACTATCTGACACTTGGAAGAGCAACTGGAACACTGTCCGGCGGAGAAGCACAGAGAATTCGTCTGGCGACTCAGATCGGTTCCGGACTTGTAGGTGTAGCATATATTCTGGATGAGCCAAGTATCGGTCTGCATCAGAGAGACAATGATAAATTACTTGGCACATTGAAGCATTTGCGTGACCTTGGTAATTCCGTAATCGTAGTCGAGCATGATGAGGATACGATGAGAGAAGCGGATTTTATTGTGGATATCGGTCCGGGCGCGGGAGAGCACGGCGGCGAAGTGGTTGCAACGGGAAATGCAGAAGAAATCATGCAGAATGAAAAATCTGTAACCGGAGCCTATCTGAGCGGAAGAATCAAGATTCCGGTTCCGGAGACAAGAAGAGAACCAACCGGATGGTTGAAAGTACTCGGAGCACAGGAAAATAACCTGAAGAACATTGATGTCAGCTTCCCACTTGGCGTAATGACCTGTGTAACGGGTGTGTCCGGATCGGGAAAAAGTTCGCTGGTGAATCAGATCCTTTACAAGCGTCTGGCAAGAGACCTGAATCGTGCAAGAACTATTCCGGGCAAACATAAAGGCATTGAAGGACTGGATCAATTAGATAAAGTTATCAATATCGACCAGTCTCCGATCGGACGTACGCCTAGATCTAACCCGGCAACCTATACGGGAGTATTCGACCTCATAAGAGATCTGTTCGCAGCAACACCGGATGCGAAGGCAAGAGGCTATAAAAAAGGAAGATTCAGCTTTAATGTCAAAGGAGGACGCTGCGAAGCCTGCAGCGGAGACGGAATCATCAAGATCGAGATGCATTTCTTGCCGGATGTCTACGTTCCATGTGAAGTATGTAAGGGAAAACGTTATAACAGAGAGACTCTGGAAGTAAAATATAAAGGCAAAAGCATTTATGATGTGCTGGATATGACAGTAGAAGAAGCTATGCATTTCTTCGAAAATGTACCAAGCATCCGCAGAAAGATGGAGACTTTATATGATGTCGGACTTTCTTATATCCGTCTGGGACAGCCGTCCACGACGCTGTCCGGAGGAGAAGCACAGCGTATCAAGCTGGCAACGGAACTGAGTAAGAGAAGTACAGGAAAGACAATCTATATTCTGGATGAGCCGACGACAGGACTGCATTTTGCTGATGTGCATAAGCTGACAGAGATTCTGCACAGACTGACAGCTGATGGTAATACGGTTATTGTGATAGAGCATAATCTGGATGTTATAAAAACTGCAGATTATATTATTGATATCGGACCGGAAGGCGGTGACAAAGGTGGAACCGTGATCGCAAGCGGGACACCGGAAGAGGTAGCAGAAAGTCCTGTGTCTTATACAGGAAAGTATATAAAACCGATGTTAGGAAGGTAGAAATATGACATTTTGTTCATCTCTTCGGGCAGATTCGTCATATTGTAATATTTATGTAAAAAGCTTCACAAAGATTTAAGCAAAATGGGTCTTTTTATTTTAAATAATTTTGATTATAATGGGAACATGCTCAAAAATAGCATGCGTATGATCATATCTTACAAAAGATAATGATATAGACAGCTTGATGAAGGGAGAATTGGGAATGTCAGTAGATCTTGGAATTGATTTGGGAACAGCCAGTGTATTAGTATATGTAAAAGGAAAAGGTGTTATATTAAAGGAGCCTTCTGTCGTAGCTTATGACAGAGATACAAATGCGATAAAAGCGATCGGAGAGGAAGCAAGAATGATGCTTGGAAGAACTCCGGGAAATATTGTAGCAGTAAGACCATTAAGACAGGGTGTTATTTCAGATTATACAGTAACTGAAAAAATGATTAAATATTTCGTGCAGAAGGCATTAGGTAAGAGAACCTTCAAAAAGCCTAGAATCAGTATCTGTGTCCCAAGTGGTGTAACAGAAGTGGAACGTAAGGCAGTTGAGGAGGCTACTTATGCAGCTGGTGCAAGAGAAGTTCATCTGATTGAAGAGCCGGTTGCAGCAGCTATCGGTGCAGGAATCGATATTTCAAAACCTTGCGGTAATATGATTGTTGATATCGGGGGAGGAACATCAGATATTGCGGTAATTTCTCTTGGAGGAACTGTTGTAAATACATCACTTAAGATCGCAGGTGATGATTTCGATGAGGCAATTGTGCGTTATATGAGAAAGAAGCATAATCTTCTGATCGGTGAAAGAACCGCAGAGGATATTAAGATTAAAATCGGTACAACTTATCCGTTGATTGAAGATGAGACTTTGGAAGTCAGAGGAAGAAATCTTGTAACAGGACTTCCGAAGACTGTTACGGTAACATCAACAGAGACAGAAGAAGCACTTCGAGAGACTACCGGACAGATTGTAGAAGCCGTAATCAGTGTGTTAGAGAGAACTCCACCGGAGCTTTCCGCTGATATTCTTGACAGAGGAATTATGCTGACGGGAGGCGGATCCATGCTGCGTGGTATGGAAGAGCTGATCGAGGAAAAGACAGGTATTAATACTATGACAGCGGATGATCCAATGAAAGTTGTAGCAATCGGTACTGGAGAATATGTAGAATTTATGGGCGAAAGAAAAGGTATCTAGAAAACCAGGGTGAATGAAATCGAATGGAAGAGATTAAAGGATACGTAGAACATATCGTTTACAGAAATGAAGATAACGGATATACAGTATTCCATTTGAATAATTCAGATGGAGAGGTTACCTGTGTCGGAAATTTTCATTTTATAGAAGAAGGAGAATTATTAAGATTGACAGGAGGCTATACAACACATAAGATGTATGGCCTTCAATTCGCTGTGGAAGAATCGGAAGTATGTGAACCGGAGGATCTGATATCAATTGAAAGATATTTAGGATCCGGAGCGATAAAAGGAATCGGAGCCGCGCTGGCGGGAAAAATTGTCAAGAAATTTAAAGAAAATACTTTTCGGATCATAGAAGAAGAGCCGGAGAGACTGGCGGAAATCAAGGGAATCAGCGAACGGAAAGCAAGAGAGATTGCTTCTCAGGTGGAAGAAAAGAAAGATATGCGTCAGGCGATGATCTATCTGCAGAAGTTTGGAATTTCAACGACGCTTGCGGCGAAAATCTATCAGCATTATGGCCGTAATGTTTACCGCACGATTGAGGAGAATCCGTATCAGCTGGCGGATCATGTTCCGGGGGTTGGATTTAAGACTGCTGATGAGATTGCGGCAAAGATTGGAATCCACACAGATTCGGATTTTCGTATACGAAGTGGGATTTTTTATACATTGCAGCAGAGCGTGAATGATGGACATATTTATTTGTATCAGGAAGCACTGTTAAGAGAGACCAGTGAATTGCTTGGTGTTCAGATTCAGGATATGGAACAGTACCTGATGGATCTTGCGATGGAAAAAAAGATCGTTATGAAGCCGTCGGAGCAGGGAATGAGGATATATACGTCTCATTACTATTATATGGAATTAAATACAGCAAAAATGCTGCATGATCTTAATCTTGATTTTGAAATTGCAGATGCTAACTTAATACGCCGGATTAATAAAATCGAAAAAAATACAGAGTTGTATCTGGATGATATGCAAAAGACTGCTGTAATGGAAGCAGTAAGGCATGGTCTGATGATCCTGACAGGGGGACCTGGTACCGGTAAGACGACTACGATCAATGCTATGATACATTTTTTTGAAAGTGAAGGACTGGATATTTACCTGGCCGCACCGACAGGAAGGGCAGCAAAAAGAATGACTGAGGCAACCGGCTGTGAAGCACAGACGATACACCGTCTTCTGGAAGTGTCAGGAAATCCGGATGATGAGACAATCGGGGGCTTCCAGCGGAATGCAGAAAATCCACTGGAAGCAGATGTAGTTATTATTGATGAGATGTCGATGGTAGATCTGCCGCTTATGTATGCACTTCTGAATGCTATCGTACCCGGAACACGTGTGATCCTGGTGGGGGATGTGAACCAGCTTCCAAGTGTAGGACCGGGAAGTGTACTGAAAGATATCATTTCTTCGGAGTGCTTTTCGGTTGTAAAACTGACGAAGATATTCAGACAGGCCGGAGAAAGTGACATTATTGTGAATGCGCATAAGATCAACCGGGGAGAACCGGTTGTTCTGGACAATAAAAGTATGGATTTCTTCTTCTTAAAACGTGACGATACGAATATGATCATCAGCAATATTATTACATTGATCCAGAAGAAACTTCCAAAGTTTGTGAATGCGAAAGAAGCGGATATTCAGGTTCTGACACCGATGCGAAAAGGACTGTTGGGGGTAGAGAGAATCAATAAGATATTACAGGAATATCTGAATCCGCCGAAACCTGGAAAACAGGAAAAAGAATACGGAGATCACCTGTTTCGTGAGGGGGACAAGGTGATGCAGATTAAGAATAATTATCAGCTTGAATGGGAAATTTCTACCCGCTATGGAATGACGATCGATAAGGGAATCGGTGTCTTTAACGGCGATATGGGAATCATACGTAAAATTAATACATATGAGGAAACGGTTACTGTTGAGTATGATGAAAAGAAGCTGGTAAAGTATCCGTATAATCTGCTGGATGAATTGGAACTGGCTTATGCTATAACGATTCATAAAGCCCAGGGAAGCGAATATCCGGCGGTTATTATCCCTTTGTTACAGGGACCAAGACAGCTATATTACAGAAATCTGCTTTATACGGCTGTTACAAGAGCAAGAAAGTGTGTTACAGTGATTGGAAGTGAAAGTGTATTTCAGGAAATGATACATAATACGAATCAACAGAACCGTAATACGAGTCTTGCAGAGCGAATCCGGGAATTAAATGAATCATAAAAAAATCAATAAGATTAAAGAATCAATCATATCTTTGCTCTGGCCGGAAGTTTGTCCATTCTGCCAAAAAGTATGCAGAGACGGCATCTGCAAAGAATGCAGAAAGAAGCTGGAACTACTGAAAGTCAGAGAACCAAGGTGTATGCAATGTGGAAAACAGATCCGTAGTGTAGAGCAGGAATACTGTTATGACTGCATGCATACACATCATTATTATGAACGGGGATTGAGTTTGTGGAACCACAAAAACCCCGTAAATCAGTCTGTTTATCAATTTAAGTACCATAACCAAAGAAGATACGGAATATTATATAGTCAGGAACTTGTAAAAGAATTCCAAAAAGAAATAGAAAGATGGAGGCCGGATATTATTATGCCGGTACCGTTGCATCCTTCAAGAAAGAGAAAAAGAGGATATAATCAGGCACAGATACTTGCAGAAGAAATAGGAAAAATCCTGGAAATCCCGGTGGACAGTAAAAGTCTGATAAGAACCAGAAAGACCAGTCCGCAGAAAAAACTAGGTCACCAGGAAAGAAAAAAGAATCTGAAGCACGCATTTGCAGTGAAACATACATTTCAGGCAGTAAAGAGAGTGTTGTTGGTTGATGACATTTATACAACGGGAAATACAATTGATGCAGTGTCAAATGTATTGAAACAGAAAGGTGTAGAGAATGTTTACTTTTTAACCATAAGTATTGGACAAGGGTACTGAGATTTGTTATACTTAAAATGATGTTTTAATGGAATTAATATCATGTTGAGGTGGATATATGTTAGATGAGAGAAAAGTAAAATTAATGACAAAACTTGCTCTCTATGAAGAGACACATGGAAAAGAAGATTTTAAGATCAGCTCTTATTATAGAAAAGACTATGCAAGTCTGCATGTTATCTATGCATTCTTAAGTGTATCGGTTGGATATGTATGTCTGGTAGGCGTGTTGTTGCTTGCCGGCGTGGAGAATATTATGGGTAATCTGTCAAATGGATTGATCATATTTTTATTTTTAATCATTTTGGCAGGTTATGTGGGTGTTGTGATTGTGTATTGCGGAATTGCCAGTCATATATATAATGAAAAACATAAAAAAGCAAGAAAAAGGGTAAAAAGATATAATCATAATCTGATCCAATTGTTGAAGATGTATGAAAAGGAGAAAAGATAGATGGATAATATATATGTAATACGGGGAAGAATAGAAGAACTCTATGGAAAACATTCTAAATTATTTGACAAGACTTTTCAATTCATACTTGCAATGATCACATTTTCGATGATCAATCAGAATACCGGATTCATGAAGTCGTTATCATCACCGGTAATTTCTCTGGCACTGGCTGTAGTTGCTACATTTCTGCCTCCGATGGTGATTGTTGTGATAGCAGCGGTATTAGTTCTTGCACATACGCTGGCAGCGTCGATAGGAATATTTGCTGTATCGGCAATGATTTTCCTGATCATGTATATTTTCTATATCAGACTGGCACCAAAGATGGCGTTTGTTGTACTTCTTACACCGATTGCATTTGTTCTGAAAATACCATTTCTGGTACCTATTGTGTGTGCACTGATATATACACCGGTAAGTCTGGTGCCGATGAGTTGCGGAACAGTTGTGTTTTATATGGTGGAATATCTTAAAAAGACAAGTTCGGCATCAAAAGCATCAGGAAGTAAAGCGATGCTTTCTGAGATTACAACGTATGTACAGAAAGTATTCCAGAATAAGGAAATGTGGATTTACATTGTAGCGTTTATTATAGGATTTTTTGTGGTTTATACAATCCGCAGACGTGAACTGGATCACGCATGGAAAATTGGGATTATAGCAGGAGCAATTGCTGATGTAGTGGTAACGGCAATGGGAAGCATTGCACTTGGAGTGGAGATATCATATGGATCTCTGATCTTCGGAAATATTCTTGCGGTAATTGTTGGAATGATATTAGAACTGTTCCTTTTCTCTGTTGATTATGCAAGAAGTGAACGGTTACAGTTTGAAGATGATGAATATTATTATTATGTAAAAGCAATACCAAAGGTGGCAGTGACAACTCCGGAGAAGACGGTGAAAAAGATCAATGAAAGACAGGAAACAGAGATTATTGATGCAGAAGCAGTAAAACGTCTTTCACAGGATGTTACGGAAGAGACTAAGGCAATCAGCGTGGAGCCGTCTGCAAATCACAAATTAAGAAAAGAAACATCGAGAAAAACACCATATAATAATTCGGAGTACAGAAGTCCTGCGCAGATAAGAGCCAGTCAGGCCAAAAGACATTCACCGAAGAGAGGACCGATGCCGAAGAAACATGATATGAAAGATGTAGATAAGTTACTTTTGACACAAAGCCTTGAAAATGAATTTCATGCAAGTGGAAAGAAAACTGCAAATAAAAGAAAAAGATAGATATAGAATATAGTTGAAATGTTTCAGATAAAGAGGAGGTGAGAAGAATGGAACAGGCAGTGGCAGATTTTATAGAGAAATACGGAATAGGTCTGTATATTCCAAGGGTACATGTTACAGATGTGATAGAGGTTTTGATTCTTACATTTCTGATTTATCAGATTATTGTATGGATTAAGAATACGAAAGCATGGATGTTACTTCGGGGAATTATCGTTCTTGCCGGATTTATTCTTCTTGCAGCTATATTTAAAATGCATACCATCCTTTTTATTGCGAGAAATTCGCTGACGGTTATGGCAACCGCTGCGATTGTTGTATTCCAGCCGGAACTTCGAAGAGCACTGGAAAAACTGGGAGAAAAGCAATTCCTGACGTCGGTTGTGCCTTTTGAGCAGAATCGAGAGATACGTTTCAGTGAGGAAACCAGAGAGAATATTATCAGAGCCTGCTTTGCAATGGGAAAAGTAAAGACAGGAGCGTTGATCGTAGTAGAACAGGCAATTCGACTGACAGAATATGAAAGTACAGGAATTCAGATGGATTGTCTGGTATCCAGTCAGGTGTTGGAGAATATATTTGAACACAATACCCCTCTTCATGACGGAGCAATTATTATCCGTGGTGACAGGATTGTGTCGGCAACATGCTACCTTCCACTTTCCGACAATATGCGTATCAGTAAAGATCTGGGAACAAGGCATCGTGCCGCAGTTGGAATGAGTGAAGTCAGTGATGCTCTGATCATTGCTGTTTCGGAAGAAACGGGAGCTGTATCTGTGGCACAAGGAGGCAAACTGGCGAGAAATATTAATGAAGCGCAGCTTAGGATAAAACTGGAAGAAATCCAGCACAGAAGCAGTGAAACTAACAGAATACGGGCAATGTGGAAAGGATGGCGTGAGCATGCAAAAAAGAATAACTAAGAATCTTACGCTGAAAATACTGGCTTTCCTGATTGCAGTATTTCTGTGGCTGATCGTGGTAAATATAGATGACCCGGTAGACGATAAAACTTTCTCAAATATACCGGTTCAGGTAACTCATGAAGAAGTAATTACAGATAATAATAATACGTATCAGATTGTTGATAATACACAGGAAGTGAATGTAACTGTTACGGCGCAGAGATCCGTATTAGATAAAATTAAGGCAGAAGATATTCAGGCAACTGCCGATATGAAAGAACTGACACTTCGTACACAGGTACCAATCGAAATAACAATCAAAGGTTATGCCGGAAAATATGAGAAAGCGACGGCAAATCCAAGAAATCTGCAGATCCAGATTGATGAGGAAGCAAAAAATAATTTCCCGATTACTCCGACAACAACAGGTACTGTAAGAGGTGGTTATGAAGTAGGAGAACTGAAAGCGGTTCCGGAAAAGGTAACGCTTAGAGGACCAAAACGAATTATCAACAGTATAGCCAAAGTTACCGCCGAAGCAGATGTATCAGGACTTTCGGAAGATGAGACGGTGGAAGCAAAACTGGTTCTGTATGATGCGAATAATAATGTGATTGACCAGACACTTCTGGCAAACAATCTTGGAAAAGAGGGAGTTAGTGTAGAAGTAGAACTTCTTCAGGTTAAAAGTGTTCCGATAGAAGTTGATACGTCAGATGTATCAGCGGCAGAGGGGTATAAACTTGGAAAAATAACGGTAGAGCCGCAGGAAGTTGAGATTACAGGAGATAAAACGACATTAGCAGGAGTTTCCAAAATCAGTATTCCGGCAAGTGCGTTACAGCTGGATAATCTGACACAGAAGACGGACAAAACAATTGATATTTCGTCTTATATTCCAAGTGGTGTGTCTTTGACAGAACAGAATGCGAATAAGGTGGTTGTATCAATTCCGGTACAGCAGCCGGGAGCGAAAACATTTGAAGTATCTACAAATTCTATTGTTGTAAACAATATAGCAGAAGGACTGAGCATTAGTTATGGTTCAACGGTTGATCTTGAGATACAGATAAAAGGACCTGGGGATGCACTGAATTTGTTCTCGCCGGCAAAGAAAGTGAGTATTGATCTGAAGAAGTATACCAATGCAGGAACTTATACGGTTCCGGTATCTGTTGAACTTCCGGACGGATGTTCACTGGTGAATAATGTGAGTGTAGAAATTATTCTGGAAAAAACAAAACAGAATGATAAGACACAAAATGAAAATAGCAGCAGTGAAGGTCAGACGAAAGAAGATGAGAAAAAGACAGATACAATCAGGTAAACAAAAGAGAATAATCATAAAACAAGTACAGAGGCTTGAAGATGGACGGAATAACAATTAGAAGCGAGGAGAGTACATTATGATCAGACAGAAAGTTACAATAACAAATCCAACAGGGTTACATCTCAGACCGGCAGGAATGTTCTGTAACATAGCAAGTAGATACAAATGCAAAGTAGAGTTTATGTATGATGACGATGTTGCAGCAAATGCAAAGAGCGTTTTAAGCGTTCTCGGAGCATGTGTGAAATCGGGAGATGAGATCGAACTTATCTGCGACGGGGAAGATGAAAAAGAGGCTATGGATGCCATGGTCAGTGCAATCGAAGATGGATTAGGAGAATAAGAGAATATTGGACGGCCTGTGTTTTCACACAGGCCGTTTTAGTATTGCAATGCAATGCCTATTTTATAAATGAACAAGGAGAAAGAAGCAATAATGAAAGATAAAATAAAAAATATACTGGATATAACATTTTGGAAATTTGTATTAGTTGGAATTGTGAATACACTGGTCGGAACAGCTGTAATGTTTGCAGCATATAATGTGTTACATCTGAGCTATTGGATATCCTCGGCATCCAATTATGTTGTGGGGAGTATTGTGAGTTATTTTTTGAATAAGTATTTTACATTCCAGAATAAAGAAAAGTCATGGAAGCAACTGGTTAAGTTTGCGTTAAATATTACGGTCTGTTATCTGGTTGCGTACGGGCTTGCCAAGCCGCTTGTGTCATGGTTTCTTCACGGACAGAGTAAAAGTGTACAGGATAATCTGTCTATGCTAGTTGGAATGGGAGCGTTCGTGGTGTTTAATTATGTGGGACAGAGAGTGATTGTGTTTAGAAAATAAGAAAATGTGATGGAAAAGTAAATAAAGATAGTAAGAAAATAAGAATCATGATATAGTAAAATATATAATATAATTTGATGATTTGAGGGGGAAAATATGAAAAAGATAATGACGGTAATGCTGGCGATCATATATATTATGACAGGTACAATCAGCGTTATGGCAGGAGAACCGGAATCTGTCTCTGATTCAGTTGAAGTGCAGACAAGTGAGAATACAGATGAGGACAGGCCGAAAGAAAATAGTTGGAGATATTCGAATGGTGAATTAATACCACAAGAAGATGATGCGACAAGTAATGCAAGGGCTGTTACAAATGCATGGAAAAAGGTCAATGGACAATTTGTTAACAGTCTTGGAAAACCGATCCCTGGTGCAAAGAAAAAAGGAATGGATATAAGTGAATATCAGGGAACTATTAACTGGGATACGGTAAAAAACAGATCGGATATTGATTTCGTTATTATCCGCTGCAGTTATGGTTCAGGCTATAAGGATCGTAAATGGGAGTACAATGTAAAAGAATGCGAACGATTGGGAATTCCTTATGGGGTATACATATATTCTACAGCAACAACGGTTTCGGCAGTAGAGAAAGAGGCTGAAAATGTTAAGAAAATGTTGGAAGGACACCAGCCGACATATCCCGTTTATTTTGACATGGAAGAGAATTCAGTTCTGAATCTTGGCAGTTCAACAATTGGGAAATTGGCAAATACATTTTGTTCTAGGATATCTGGGGCTGGATATAAAGTTGGGATTTATGCGAGCCTGTATTGGTGGAACAGTATATTGACGGATCGGGTATTTAAGAATGAGTCCTGGTCTAAATGGGTTGCACAGTACAGTGCATCTTGTCAGTATAAGTCAAAGTATGATATGTGGCAGTGTACGTCTTCTGGAAAAGTAAATGGCGTTAGCACCAATGTAGATCTTAACTTCTGGATGTCAGATGAACCGGTGATAAATCAGGATGCAGATCCGGTAATGGTTTCAGATGAGAATATCGTTACATATACGTCGCATATGCAAAGTTATGGCTGGCAGGAGCCTGTAAATAACGGTTATCAGACAGGAAAGCCGGGGTATGGAAAAAGACTGGAAGCGTTTAAAATAAATGTCGGGGGCGGATATGGAGATCTGGGAGTAAGATATCAGGCATGTATACAGGATGAAGGCTGGCAGTCACCGGCAGAAACAGGGCAGCTCGCAGGAACAGAAGGAAAAAGCAAGTATATTCAGGCTGTGAAAATTAGTTTAACAGGAAGTCAGGCCGAGAATTATGATATATACTATCGTGTATACAGTCAGACGTTTGGCTGGATGGGATGGACATCCAATGGACAGCCAGCGGGAAGCCAGGGATATGAAAAACGAATTGAGGCATTACAAATTGCTGTCTTACCAAAAGGAACAACGATACCAGGGACGACAGATAATTCATATAAGACCACGGGAAAGAAAGTAGAGTATAGAACATACATAGAAAAGCAGGGCTGGGAAAAATACAGTGCAGATGGTGAACAGAGTGGTACAATTGGTCAGGCAAAATCTGTTCAGGGAATAGCTGTCAGAGTAAATGATACACAATATAGTGGAAATATAGTATATGATACGTATATGCAAAGTTATGGCTGGATGGGAGAAAAAGCCAATAATACAGCAGCAGGTATATTAAATGGTGGAAAAAGAATGGAAGCTATAAAGCTGCATCTCACAGGAGAACTTGCGGAAAAGTATGATATTTACTACAGAGTGCATACACAGACATTTGGCTGGCTTGACTGGGCGAAGAACGGAGAACCATCCGGAACAAAAGATTATGCAAAACGAATCGAGGCGGTTCAGGTTAAAGTGGTTCCAAAGGGAAATCCTGCTCCGGGAGCAACATCTATAGCTTTTAAGGAAGCAAAAATAGCTTATAAAACGCATGTACAGACCTATGGATGGATGAGTAAGGTACATGATGGTGAGACAGCCGGAACAAGTGGAAAAGCCAAGAGGATGGAAGCGCTGAATATAGCAATGGTAGATTCCAGTTATAATAAGGAAATTTCATATAGAACGCATGTACAGACCTACGGATGGCAAAAGTGGGTTAATGGCGGAAAAAACAGTGGAACAGAGGGAAAAGCTAAGAGACTTGAAGCAATACAGATTGAATTGAAAGATTCGCTGGCAGATCAGTATGATATATATTACCGGGTGCATGCGCAGACGTATGGCTGGCTTGACTGGGCAAAGAACGGAGAAAAGGCCGGAACAGAAGGGCTTGCAAAAAGATTGGAAGCTATTCAGATCGTACTGGTGGAAAAAGGAGGAACAGCACCTGGAAGTATGGAAAAAGCATTTATAAAGAAGTAATACAGAAAACTTGCTACTAGCAACTTCTTTTGCATACATTGGTAATATAAAAGAAAAGTCATTTGAAGTACGAAGTATCCATATTTCAAATGGCTTTTTCTGTTTACAATAAATGATTTCGCTTGTTATGGAACTGTGTTATAATTAGGAAAAATGAAGAAAGGAAGGAAGAAAAATTGAAAAGTAAAAAAAGATTCATTGCCTGCATATGTATTATGAGTATGATACTTTCCGGAATGAGTGTATCTGCAGCCAATGAGACGGTTACTGAAGACGGACAATCGATGGAAAGCAGTCAGACGGATCAGAACCAGCAACAGATGAATGACGAAGCTGATCAGGAAATAAATCAGGAAATAGATGGAACACAGGAACAAAATGAATTAACAGAGAATCCTGATACACCCGAAAATACCACAGGTGAAAGAACCGTTGTAAGTGTAGATGAAAACGGAAATGTATTCGATGTTGAAGAAGAAACGGATGGAGTAGTAAAAGAAGATTTATCTAATAAGGCAAGAGCTGCGGCAACCTATATTGTAAATTTCCGGGCGAATGCAGCAGGTGCTTCGGTTGGAAATAATACTACAGAATACAAAGAATACAGTACGAACGCTGCAGGTTACTGCTATGGTGGAGCGGGAGCTGATGCAGCATATCTGGGCACTGAAAACGGAAAAGTGAAATTTATGCAAAGTGGTGTTGTAGGATTAGTAGACCAGTCCAAAGTTCAGGTTGTTAATTTGAATTCAGCAAAAAGTTATAGCAACTATTATGCAGATGGTTCTTCTATTATCCATAGAATCTGTATGGATATGACGACACCGGGTTATGGCGGATCAGTTAATGTGGGACCACAACAGTCTTATATGAAGACGGGGACCACATATTACAGCTATGACGGACATTATTTTTATACTAATTACGTGACAATGTTATCTGATTACAAGAGTAACACAAGAAAAAATTCTATTAACCCCAATAACCCGTATTATAATTATTATCAATATCTTCCGCTGCGTGGAAAGTCATCGTATTCTGCAAATGAACTTTCTACAATTATTAATAAACATGCTCGGAGCAGCTCAAAAATGTATAATAAAGGGGCGGCGTTTGTAAATAATCAAAATTCATATGGAGTAAATGCATTGCTCATGACAGGTGTAGGTGCGTTGGAAAGTGCTTGGGGAACAAGCAGTATTGCAAAGCAAAAAAATAATTTGTTTGGACTGAATGCAGTCGATACATCGCCTGGCCAGAGTGCGAATACATTTTCAAGTGTGGATGTATGCATAAAAGATTTTGCAGAAACTTATATGTCAAAACAATATTTAAGAGCCGGATGGGCTTATTATCACGGAGGCTTTTTAGGAGATAAAGCGAGTGGTATTAATGTAAGCTACGCATCAGATCCTTATTGGGGTGAAAAAATTGCCGCTCTTGCATGGAAGATGGACAGTGAGGGCGGAAAGAAAGATCAAAATAAATATTCGATAGGTATTAAGGACACTGTGTCAACAGCACATACAACATTAAATGTACGAAAAGAGGCAAGTACTTCTGCTACAAGTCTGTATAATACGGGAACTTCTTCCAATTATGCATTTCTGATATTGGGAGAATCCGGAGATTTTTATAAAGTGCAGAGTGATCCGGTGTTAAAAGCGGATAGAGGAGGAATTGAAAGTACTTCCGGAAAATATAATTCATCTTCTATGTATGCTTATGCAAGTAAGCAATATATTAAAAAGATTAATACAGGTACCTATGGATTAAATGGAGGAAACACAATACCAGACACTAAGAAAACGGGAGTAATTTATAGCACACATATACAGTCAGACGGCTGGCAGGCGTCTAAAGCCAATGGCGAAATATCTGGAACAACAGGTGAAGCAAAACGAATAGAAGCGATAAAGATTCAGCTTTCTAATATTGGTTATACCGGTTCAGTCCAATACAGTACACATGTGCAGTCAAATGGCTGGAAAAACTGGGTATCGGATGGTACGATCGGTGGAACGACGGGCGAAGCAAAACGCATGGAGGCAATTCGTATCCGTCTGACGGGTGAAGCAGCAAATCATTATGATATTTATTATCGTGTACATACGCAGACATATGGCTGGCTTGACTGGGCAAAAAATGGTGAAATTGCGGGTACAACAGACGGTGCAAGGCGAATGGAGGCAATACAGATAAAATTGGTTTCAAAAGGAAGCCAGGCACCTGGCAGTACGGTACAGGCATATGTACAACCATTAACACAGTACTCGGCACATTTGCAAACATATGGCTGGAAAGAAAGTGTATATGGAGGTGGCTATGCCGGGACGACAGGCGAAGCAAAACGTATGGAAGCTTTCAGACTGAAATTGACAGACCAGAAATACTCAGGTGGAATTAAGTATCGGACGCATGTTCAAAGTAGTGGCTGGCAAGACTGGAAAACGAATAATGCAGTAGCAGGTACGGTTGGTGCTGCAAAAAGAATGGAAGCCATAAGAATTGAACTTACGGGAAAAATGGCTCAAATGTATGACGTATATTATCGTGTACATGCGGAAACATATGGCTGGCTCGACTGGGCAAAAAATGGAGAGATAGCAGGAACAACAGGATGTGCAAAACGATTAGAATGTATACAGGTTGTTCTGGTAAAAAAAGGTGCGGCGGCACCAGGTAATACTCAAAAAACGCATGTGATCAAATAAAGTCATACTATGAAAAGGAGGCAGGATCATGTATAAGAAAATGATATCACTGACTGCAATTATGGCAATGATCGTTATATTAGTTATGCCGGCCAGGGCATATGCTGACGAAACACAGGCAGAATCACAGCCTGTATTAAAATATTCGGTATTAATGTCAGGGGCTTCTGAGTGGCAGGAAGCAGACAATGGAGAATATGTGGGTGAGCCAGAGAATAAAGATGCTGAAATATCCAAATTAAAATTAGATGTTTTGGATTCTGTAACAGAGGAAAATTTGAATGGAATCACATATTCGGTAGCAGATCCAGAGGGAAATTGGAATGAGTATGTAACAGCCGGCCAGGAGACTGGATTTGACAGCGAACAGAAGATAGCTGCGTTCAAGATAAAATTAACAGAAGAATTGGCTGAAAAGTATAATATTTACTATCGCGCATATGTTCAAACTGATGATCAGAGTGAAGGACAGTGGCTTGGCTGGGCCGAAAATGATGCCCCATCCGGAACTAAAGGATATGATTGTGGCATAAAGGCCATTCAGGTTCAGTTGACAGAGAAAAGTACAAATGTCGATTTAGACACAGCAAATTCATACATAGTAAAGACGGATATAGTACCGGAGGAAACAGTGAAGGTGGTATATCAGGCTCATGTAGCAAAAATCGGCTGGCAGAAAAAAGTAGAAGATGGCGCACTGGCAGGAACGGAAGGAAAGGCGCTTTCTATTGAGGCGTTAAAGATTAAGCTTGCCGGATTATCAGAAGAAGATCAAAAAGACAGTAAAATTATATATAAAACTCATGTACAGTCATATGGCTGGCAGAAAGAAGTAGAAAACGGAGCACTTGCAGGGACAACCGGACAGGGAAAGAGAGTAGAAGCAGTATCTGTTCGTCTGGAAGGTGCTATAGCAAAAAAATATGACGTGTACTATCGTACGCATATACAGAGCTTTGGCTGGCTTGACTGGGCAAAGAACGGAGAAAAGGCCGGAAGTAGTACTTATGGAAAACGTTTAGAAGCAATTGAGATCAAATTAGTGAAAAAAGGTGAAAGTGCACCAGGAAGTACGAAGAAAGCTTATCAGGTACCAAGAATTCAGTATCAGACCCATGTACAGTCTATTGGATGGCAGAAAAAAGTAAGTGATAATCAGATTGCAGGGACAACCGGACAGGGAAAAAGAATTGAGGCAATAAAGATTACACTTCCGGATTCTGACTATACAGGAAATGTAGAATATCAGGCATATGTACAGGGAATTGGATGGCAAAGCTGGAAAAAGAATGGTGAACTTGCAGGAACAAGCGGTCAGAGTAAGAGAATTGAAGCAATCAGAGTGAAGCTGACTGGTGAGATCGCAAAGTATTATGAAGTGTATTACAGTGTACATCTGGCAAAGATTGGCTGGTGTAATTACGAATCTGCAGGAAGAGTAACAGGAACAATTGATCTTAGTAAGAAGATCGAGGCATTGAAAATATGCCTTGTGAAAAAAGATGCAGAAACGGCTCCGAATACAAGTGGTGTAAAATATGTGGAAGGATATAAGAGTGGTAACTTCTATTATAATGGATATATCAAAGGTGTAGGAGCGACAGGCAATGTATCGCAAGGAAATACAGTAGGGACAATCGGAAAAAAACAACAGCTTCAGAGCCTTACATTATATCTGGATCAGTCAAATAAACTTGCACCATCAGGAACGATTCAATATGCGACACATATTGCAAAAGAGGGCTGGAAGGACTGGTCTGATGCAGGTACAACCAACGGGGCATCTACAGGAACAAATGGAATGGAAGCTGTGAAAATCAGACTTACCGGTAATCTTGCCAAATATTACGACATATATTATCGTGCACATGTACAGGGATATGGCTGGCTTGGCTGGGCAAAAAATGGCCAGGCAGCAGGAACATCAAAAATCGGATACAGAATGGAAGGATTACAGATTCGCCTTGTATCAAAAGATGCAGCAGCTCCGGGGAAAAATGCTAATTATTATACAGAAAAGAAAAAGACTGCGACAATAGCAGTTAAAGACCAGATGCATCTGAAAGCATTGGCGTATGCAAGTAACACACGGTATCTCATTCTGGTAGATACGACAGCCAACAGAGTAGGAATTTATAGCGGTTCAGTCGGTAAATGGAATGAAGTGAAAAAGTGGGTTTGTACTACAGGAGCAAAATCAACTCCGACAGTGAAAGGAACATTTACTGTACAGGGAAAAGGAAAATCATTTGGATCTGGATATACATGCTGGTATTATACACAGTTCTATGGAAATTACCTGTTCCACTCCGTACTGTATAAACAAGGAAGTATGTCTGTAATTACAGATGGAAGACTTGGAATCAATGCATCACACGGATGTGTTCGATTAAACATTAATAATGCAAAATGGATATATGATAATATTCCGCGAGGAACAAAAGTTGTAGTATATTAGCAATAAAGGCAGGTCATTTGACCTGCCTTTGTTATACACAAATCTTTTTGTGAAATTCGGATTAATCTCGTTGGAAAAGATCACGGGTATATACTTTGTCCTTAACATCGTCAAGAACCGGATTATATCTGTTGGCAATAATAGCCTGAGAAAGTTTTTTGAACTGCTCTAAATTATTGACTACTTTGCTTCCAAAAAATGTGGTTCCATCTTCCAGGGTTGGTTCGTAAACGATGACAGTAGCTCCTTTTGCTTTGATTCGTTTCATGACGCCCTGAATACTGCTCTGACGGAAGTTGTCGGAATTGCTCTTCATCGTAAGACGGTAAACTCCTATAGTACATTCTTTTTCCTGGGCAGCAGAATAATCACCATGATTGTTATAATCATAATATCCGGCGAGATTGAGAACACGATCAGCAATAAAATCTTTTCTTGTACGGTTGCTTTCGACAATTGCGGACATCATATTCTGAGGTACATTATCGTAATTGGCCAGCAATTGTTTGGTATCTTTTGGAAGACAGTATCCTCCATAACCAAAAGATGGATTGTTGTAATGCGTTCCGATTCTCGGATCGAGACATACACCGCTTATAATATCTTTGGTATTGAGTTCTTTCATTTCTGCATAAGTATCCAATTCGTTGAAATAAGAAACACGTAATGCAAGGTAAGTATTAGCAAAGAGCTTTACGGCTTCGGCTTCCGTAAATCCCATGAACAATGTATCAATCTGCTCTTTAAGAGCCCCTTCCTGAAGAAGTGCTGCGAATGTATGAGAAGCCTTCACCAGTCGTTCATCGGAAGAATCGGTAGATACGATGATCCTGCTTGGATAAAGGTTGTCATATAAAGCTTTTGATTCTCTTAAAAATTCTGGACTGAAGATAATATTAGCTGTGTTATATTTTTTGCGGACAGATTCGGTATAGCCCACAGGGATCGTTGATTTGATGACCATGATCGCATTCGGATTTACCTTTAATACAAGTTCGATGACTGCTTCTACTGCAGAAGTGTCAAAATAATTTTTGTTACTGTCATAATTGGTTGGAGCAGCAATGACGACGAAATCAGCATCTTTATAGGCGGATTCACCATCAAGAGTAGCAGTCAGGTCAAGATCCTTTTCGGCAAGGTATTTCTCGATATAATCATCCTGAATAGGGGATTTTCTGTTGTTGATCAATTCTACTTTTTCAGGAATGATATCTACAGCAGTTACGTGATTATGCTGTGCAAGTAATGTCGCGATGGATAATCCGACATATCCGGTTCCGGCTACCGCGATATTTAAAGGTGAAGGAGAAGGAAGCTTGGTATTGCCGGCATCAACAAATAATGTCTGGGGTTCAAAATCAAGCGTTTCTCCTAATTGCTCTAATTGAGGAATAGAAGGAATAAAATCTTCTTTTTCCAAACGTGAGATCATAGAACGGTTGATCCCTGTGATATCTGCAAGATCCTGCTGGGTCATGTGTTTTTCTTTTCGACGATTTGTTACAAGATTTGCGAGAAGTGATTGTGATAGTTTTTTCATGATTTGATATCCTTTCATTTATAATGAATACTAAATGTTATTTAAAACAACGTTTGAATTGAAATGACATAAATATTGTATCATGAACGTAAGAAAATCACAATGTTTTAGTGAAAAAATAGAAATTAATGTTATTGAAAATAACAATCAAGGAGAAGACCAATGGCATTGTAAAAATAATTTTATCTCTTTTATATAAATTTGAGATGGTGTAATATTAGTGTAGGATAAAAAACGGGGACCGAAAGGAATAGTATTATGAAAAAAGTATAAAAAGATGGTTATTCTTTGTGTGTATAATTGCGATCATGCTAATAAGTACAAAATACAAGGCTTATGCAGCAGACAATATCTGTGTTGATAATCTTAAGGTCAATGGTTTGACGGAGGCATTTGGACAACCTTTAAGTAATATACGGTTTTCGTGGGAAATCCAGACAGGACTTAATAATGTGAATCAGACAGAGTACCATGTTGTATTTGCAAATACCAGAAATGAATTAGAAAATCAAAATTATATCTATGATTCAGGCTGGGTGAAATCTGAAGAAAATACGAATGTAACTGTAGGGTACAAATTTTCGGAAAATCAATTGTATTACTGGAAAGTACAGGTGAAAGATAATCAGGGAAATATCAGTGACCTGTCGGAAGAACATTGCTTTTCAACAGAAATTGGAAATGCTTGGAATACCAATCAGGCTATATGGAGTAATGGCGGAGATTTTACTTTTTTCAGATGGAAAAAAGTCTTGATCTGTCTAATGTAGAAAAAGTCTTGTTTGCAACAACGGCAACTTCGCCGGAATATAGCAGACAATATGTGTATAACTTATATGTGAATGGTGAGTCGATAGGAGTTGGTCCGACAAGACTGGACGGGAATAACTTATACTATAATGTCTATGATATTACGGACAGTCTGACAAACGGACAAAATGTGATTGGCTGTGCATGCTATGCAGAACAAAGGAGAGCATTTTTGGGGCAGCTTATATGTTATTACAAAGATGGAACAAAAAAGATCATGGCCAATACAGGAACAGATAGAAAAGAATGGACGAGTCTGAACGGAGATGAAGCATATGGAAATAATTCGACGAATGTAGGTACAAAACAATACTATACACAGACCGCTGAAAATCTGAACAGCAGTAAATATCCAAAAGGATGGCTTTTGCAGGCTTACAATGATGAAAAATGGACGCAGCCGAGTGCAAGCGGTGAAATGAAAAATTATCAACTGTGTCCATATAAATCCGGTGTTGTTAACCGATATAGACAAAGTCCGGCAGAAATAAAAAAAATAGCAGAGAGCAGATATGTGATTGATTTCGGAAACGAGATGATTGGTAATGTGTCGGTACAATTATTGGGCCTTACATCGCAGAAATGGAGTGTCGGATATGGAGAAGAACTGAATCCTGATGGTAGTGTAAAAAGTGAGATGAGAACGGGAAATATATACAGGGAAACATGGAATCTGACTCCGGGTTATCAGGAAATGAGTACAATTAATATGAAAGCATTCCGATATATGGAGATAACCGGCTGCACTGAAAAATTATCTATCAATAATATTACAGGATGGCAGGTAAGACAGAAAACAGAAAATCAAGAATTACAATTTTCTTCTAATAATTCAATTCTGAATGACGAATATAATTTGGCGAAGAAAACGATTGAAAATACAAGCCAAGATATGTATGTAGATACACAGAGCAGAGAAAGCCAAAATTATGCAGGTGATACGTTCATTAATATGATGACAGCAACTTCAATGAATTTAAATTATTCTCTGGCGGCACATTCTGTAGAATATGCGTTGAATCATCCTACATGGCCTTCAGAATATATGCTTTATACAGTATAGGCTGCATGGAAGTATTATCTGTATCCCGGGAATATTGATTTCTTAAATGAAAGAGCTAATCCCCCAGCTATGCTGGGGCGAATAGTGTAGTAGTGACGTTGTAGAATGTATAATAAAGCCTCCTATGCTACAATAGTAAAGGTGTCTCAAGCCAATACTAAAGAGAATAGGAGGCGGTCCAACGTGGACAGTAGTAGTTTATCACATACAAGGTACAAATGCCAGTATCATATAGTGTTTATACCAAAGTATAGAAAACGAATCATGTACGGAAGATTACAAGCAGATGTAAGAAAAATAATAAAAAAACTGTGCGATTACCGGAATATAGAAATAGTAGAAGGTGCAGTATGTGCAGATCACGTACATCTATGTTTAAGTATTCCACCAAGTGAAAAAGTGTCAGATGTGGTAGGTTACATTAAAGGAAAAAGTGCATTAATGATACACGACAAATATCCGGAAAGTGTAAATGGATGGTCAAAAGCCTTTTGGGCCAGAGGGTATTATGTTGCAACAGTAGGCAATATCACAGAAGATGCGGTAAAAGAATACATTCAGCAATAAAAAGAAGAATCGAAAAGAGAAGATACTAGAAGATAGCCTCTTTTAGAGGCCAGCCGGTATATGTGCTTGAGGCATCCGGCTTCCAGGCGTTGCAGGCATAGGCCCCTTATAGGGGCAGAATCAAACCACCAGTTGAACTGGTGGTTCATGACTCAGAAAGTGTACAATTCGGGAACAGGAAGATTCGCGGATGGTCTGACGAAAGCAGGCGCGAGAATAGAACATTATGCACAGCATGCAACAGCATTCGCACTGGCCAATCAGGTATATGAAAATCAGAAGATGGCGGTGAAGATGGCTGATTCGTTAAAGAATGAAGGAATCAATAAAATGAGTATGTATGGAACCTTCTTCTTATTACAGGGACTCTACAACAGTAATCAGGGAGTTCTTGCACGGCAGATCATGAGTAATCCAAGTGATTACACTGGAAGCCGTACATGGGCGAATATGATGTATAATACCGGAGCAACACTGACGACAGAAGCTTGGGACAGTACCATAAAGTCTAATATGTCATACAGCCATGCGTGGGGAAGTGCCCCGGGCACATGGCTGATACAGGGATTGTTCGGAATCAAACCGACAGAACCGGGATGGAATGAAGCAGAGATAAAATTACAACCCGGAGGAGTGGAATCCGCTTCGGTGAGTGTACCAACTACAAAAGGCAAAATAAGTGCAGACTATAAGATTGAAGAGGACGGAACCATTACACTTCAAATGAAGATTCCTTCCAATATGAAAATGAAGATTATAATTCCGGGAACAGAAGGACAGACATTAAGGATAAATGGGACGGAAACAGAAGTTGCTTACAATACAGAAGGATATTTGGAGACAACACTTTATGGAGGTAGTTATCTAATTACAGGGGGGCAGTCTGCGATAGATAATTCCGAATTAAAAGAATGCCAAAATATTGTATACAGAAGTTGTGGAAAAGACTGGAGTGCTTATGAAACCGATGGCGGAACAACAGGAAAGTCTCAGCCGTTGCATAAGATTCAGATGAGACTGAATCAGATAGATGGAAATGTAAAATATTCTGTTCATGTCAATAGTAAAGGCTGGCTTGGCTGGGCAAAGAATGGCGAACTTGCCGGAAGTTCCGGAATGGCGAAAAGACTAGAAGCAATCGAGATAAAAGTTGTTCCGAAAGGAGAAAACATTGACAGAGGAAGAAATGCTTACTACAGTAAGGAACAAACATTGAATACAGAGTAGACGGTAATCGATGAGGAACAGTCGAATGAAGAGATTACGCAGGAACCGGAAAATGACGATGTGATAGAGAAAGAAAATCCGGATAGTAGTGATAATAAAGATCTGGAAGAAATAACCGGAGAGGATAATGAAAAAGGAGATGATGAGATAGAGGAAAAGAGCGAAGAAAATTTGAGAGAAGAATAAGTAAGTTGATTCGCAAAAGAATGTTGAAGAAAGCAAATACAAAAAAAGCTTGTAATTGAATAAAAGTCTGATATAATAATGAAGATAGAGGGATGGAATATAAAATATCAAAATACAATAAGTAAGATAAAAGGTATGTACCTCTTGCCAAGAAAGTAAAAAGCAAAATGTACTCATGCAATTTAAAACTCAGGTTTCATACAATTGAAGTCTGAGTTTTATTTATGCAATAAAAATAAAAAAAGGAGAAATATCAATGAATTATGCTGTGATTTTTGCTGGCGGAACGGGAACAAGAATGAATAGTAAGACACGTCCGAAACAGTTTTTGACTTTACATGGTAAAGAAATTATAATATATACATTAGAACATTTTGAAAATCATCCGGAAATAGATGGAATATCAGTGGTATGCATTGAAGGTTGGATTGATTATTTAAAAAAATTGTTGGATAAATATCAAATAAAAAAAGTTAGGTGGATTTCTCCTGGGGGAGCAACGGGCCAGGAATCTATATATAATGGATTAAATGCTATGAGAGGTCAGATAGCTGATGATTCTATAGTCTTAATACATGATGGAGTAAGACCACTGATAGATGAAGAGTTAATTACTAATAATATTAGGATGGCAGAAAAAAAAGGAACAGGGATTACAGTAGTACCAGCAATAGAGACGGTAATGTTGGTAAATGAAGCAAATGAGATTGTTCAGAGTGTTGATAGAAAAAATTGCAGAGTAGTTCGAGCTCCGCAAAGTTTTAAATATAAAGAGATATTAGCTGAACATGATAAGATGAAAAAAGCAGGGATTAATGATATCATAGATTCGGCTACGTTGATGAAGCAGGCGGGATATGCGCTGTATCCAGTTGAAGGAAAACCTGAAAATATTAAGATAACGACTCCTTCTGATTATTATACATTTAGAGCAATTGTAGAAGCGGAAGAAAATTCCCAAATATTGGGACTTTAATTTGTTAAGTAAAGAATTTTTAATCAGGAGAATTAATTGAATGGCTTCAAAAAAACAAAAATCAATATCGTTCAATCTAATAGTAAATGGAATCAAGACACTTATGAGTGTCTTGTTTCCGCTTATAACTTTTCCTTATGCATCCAGAATATTGGGAGCATCGGGAATAGGAAAGGTGAATTACGCAAGCTCTATCATTTCATATTTTTCATTAATTGCATCTTTGGGGATTAGCACATATGCAATTAGAGAAGGAGCAAGGATCCGTGAAGATAGAGAAAAATTTAATAAATTTGCCAGAGAAATATTGTCAATTAATTTGTGTACAACAGTTATTTCGTACCTGCTATTGATTGTATTCTTGAGTTTGCCGATCTTAAATAATTATAAGATATTGTTGGTTATTTGTAGTGCGGGAATTGTATTTACTACGATAGGAATGGAATGGCTTTTTATTATTAAGGAAGAGTATAGTTACATTACTATAAGAGCGATTGCTTTCCAATTTATATCCTTGATATTACTGTTTTTATTAGTGAAAAGTGAAAAAGATTATTGTTGGTATGCAGCACTTACAGTTATTTCTTCAGGTGGTTCGGCAGTTATGAATTTATGGCATTCCAGAAAATTTGTGGATTGGCGGAATAGAGGGAGTAAGTTAGAATTTCGTAAGCATTTAAAGCCTATTTTTTTGATTTTTGGAACCAGCTTGGCATCTAGTATATATATGACGATGGATACAACGATGTTAGGTGCGTTGAAAGGCGATTCTGCAGTCGGGGTATATACAGCGGCTGTTAAAATAAATAGTGTGGTTAGTACGTTGATAGGAACTGTATCATCAACAATACTTCCGAGAGTAGCTTACTATATAGGAAATGGACTGCAAGAGCAGTATAAAAAGTTAATGAAGACTTCTATGGATATTTTACTTATGATATCTATGCCAGCTGCAATAGGAATGATATGTACCAGTGATATTTTAATATTATTATTTAGTGGTAAAGAATTTTTGGTGGGATCGTTAGCTGCTAAGATTTTATCGGCAAAAGTTGTGGTAAGTGCTATAAATAGAGTTTTGGCATATCAAGTATGCACACCATATAAAATGGATAAAGAAGTATTAATTTCTACGGCCAGTGGAGCAATTTTTAATTTATTTGCAAATGCAATTTTAATACCAATTGCGGGAGTAACCGGAGCATCAGTTGCAACATTGCTTTCAGAAATTATAGTGTTTTGTGTATTAAGTAAATATGCAAAAGAAGTGTTGGATACCAGGAAACTTTATGATAGGATTTGGATTTATGGGGCGATAAGTATTTTGTTTGTTTTTGTCAGAATGATAATGAACAGGTTGCTTGAAAGCAGTGTTCTTTGTTTGGGAGGAACAATGAGCGTGTGTGTTGTACTTTATGCAATGATATTGTTGATTATAGGCGATAAATATATTAGAGAATATTTGAAAAAGTTTGGAACAATAATAAAAAAAATCATACGAAAATAAGGCACTTAATTAATGGAGGACAATAAATGATAAAGAATATTGAGAAAATGCTAGAATGTAAAGAAAATTCTAAGCAACAAGAAGACTTGGAATTAATAGCGAAAAGTAACATTGACTTTGAAAAATATAATCGAAAAACAGTTTTTATAACAGGAGCAACAGGACTTGTGGGCTCCGGTTTGGTAAAAACTTTTTTGTGTGTAAACCGTTTGAGAGGACTTGAAATCAATATTATTGCAGCTGTTCGAAACGAAAAAAAGGCAGAAATGTTGTATGGAGATTTGCTGAAAAGAAAAGAATTGGAATTGTATATTGGTGATATTGTAGAGCCAATAGAAACAGAAAAAAACATTAATTATATTTTTCATACAGCAAGTATTACTGCATCAAAGCAGATGGTTGAACATCCGGTTATGACGATAGAAACATCTTATCAAGGCACACATAATATATTAGAGCTGGCAAGAGAAAAAGCAGTTGAAGGGGTAGTATATGTGTCATCGATGGAAGTATACGGAAGACCTGAAAAAGCAACATATATCAAAGAGAAGGATCTTGGATATGTAGATTTGACGAATGTAAGAAGCTGTTATCCAGAAGGAAAGAGAATATGTGAGTGTTTGTGTAATGCATATGCTTCAGAATATAAAATACCAGTTAAAATAGCAAGATTAGCACAGACATTTGGAGCAGGAATTCTTGAGAGTGATAATAGAGTGTATGTTCAATTCGCTAAAAGTGCAATAGAAAAAAAAGATATTGTATTACATACAGAAGGAACTTCAGAAGGAAATTATTGCTATACAAGAGATACGATAAAAGCGCTGTTACTCTTGGGATATACGGGTGAATCGGGTGAGGCGTATAATATTGTAAATGAGAATACACATATGCAAATCCGGAAAATGGCAGCTATGGTTGCAGAGAAAATTGCAAATAAAGAAATCAATGTAGTATTTGATATTCCAGAGTCGGCTTTAAAATATGGATATGCTCCTTCAGTAAAGATGAAATTAGATGGAGAAAAAATGCGTGCATTGGGATGGAAGCCGGAGGTTGATCTCCCGGAAATGTATGAAAGAATGATTGCAGATATAGTGATGGGAGAGTCGTAATGGAGAAAATAAGTGTTATAGTACCGATATATAATGCTGAAAAAAAATATTTAACAGAATGTGTTGATAGTATAATAGGACAAGATTATAAAAATATTGAAGTTATACTTGTAGATGATGGGTCGACTAATTCATCAGGTGAAGTGTGTGATGGATATGCTGATAAAGATGAGAGAATTCAAGTGATTCATCAAAAAAATCAAGGAGTTTCAGTGGCGAGAAATACTGGAATTGATCAGGCGACAGGGGAATGGATTGCGTTTGTGGATGTTGACGATTGGTTGGAAAAAAATATTTTTTCAGAGGTAATGGGACAGATAAAAGAGAAAAAAACGGATCTGGTTGTTTGGAATATGTATATGAACTATTCAAATGTCGAAAAAGTCGCTCAAAATTATAAAGAGACATTCTACACGGATTCGAAAATAGAAATTGAGGAGATAAGGCTCCGACTGTTGAGGACAATATCAATTTATAATGACGAAAAAAATATTACAACTATAAATTATCCATTTTGTCATTTATATCAAAAGAAGATTATTCAACAATGGAATGTACGTTTTGATTCGGAATTTAAACAAGGAGAAGATAAACTTTTTAATTATCAATATTTTACTAAAATTAATTCAATACTCTATATAAATAAACCATTATATCATTATAGACAACATTCTTTATCTGTAAGCCACAAATTTTATAAAGAGCATGAAGAAAATACTACTAGAATTTTGAAGAAGTATTATGAAATAGAACCTTTGATACAAAGTAATAAAAAATATAAAGATACTTATAATATTAGAACGGCGTATTTGGCATGGTGGTTAATTCGTAAGTATTATCTTCATGAAAATAGTACGGTAAAAAAGCCTTTAAAAGAATTTGAAAATATGTTAAAAAGTAGTCCGTATTCAGAGTCAATAAAGAAACTGAATGTAGCTGATATGAAGTTTTCATTGACAAAAATAAGATTAATACTTTTGAAATTACATATGAATCATTTGCTTTTTTTGGATGCAAAGATTGAAATGAAATTACGAGCTAAAAATAAAGGAGAATAATATATGGATATAGTTTTTGTTATGTTGCATTATATGGCAATCGAGGAAACAAAAATTAGTATAGATTATATAAGAAAGAATGTTGATACAGAAAAGTATAAGATAATAGTAGTTGATAATGCTTCGCCGGATAATAGTGGAGATATGCTTATAAAAGAATATGGACAGGATATAGACATAAAGATTATTAAAGCTAGAACTAATCTTGGATTTGCCAGAGGAAATAACCTTGGATTTAGATATGCAAAGAAATGTTGGAATCCCAAATATATTGTTCTAATGAATAATGATGTTTATCTAATTGAAAAAAAATTGATGCATAAGTTAGAAATGGAATACAGTAAAAGCAGATTTGATGTATTAGGACCGATGATTATGACTGGAGATGGACGTTGCGATATCAATCCACAAAAGTCAGAATTCAAAAATGTTGAAGATGTAAAAAAACGTATTGAGTTTTATAAAAAAGATTTAAGAAGATATGAATTGGGATATGCAGAGATTTTATATAAAATTGTTCGGATAAAAAATATAATATTTTCTAAGAATACAAGACGAAATATAAAAAAAGATTTTATAAACAGAGCAGAAGATGTAAAATTACACGGTTGTTTTTGGGTGTTTTCGAATAACTATATTAAAGAATATGATGGATTGGATGAAAGTACATTTTTATATTGGGAAGAAGAACTGTTGTATAAGCATATGCAATATGATAGGAAAAAGATGGTTTATACACCAGAAATAAAGGTGTATCATTTGGAAGATGCTTCGACAAATGCGTGTATAAAAAAAGCAAGAAAAAAAATGATTTTTATACGAACTGAATATATAAAATCATTAACTGCTTTAATGGAAATATATGAAAAATGTGATAAGAGTAAAGAACGATAGGAAGTATAATATGAAAATATCAATAATAGTACCGGTGTATAATACGAAAAAAGAATATCTAAAAAAATGCGTGGATAGTTTGCTGAATCAAACAATGAAAGAAATAGAAGTAATATTAATTGATGATGGTTCAACAAATCAAGCAGGAAAAATATGTGATGAATATGCTGGCGTTGATAATAGGGTAAAGGTTTTGCATCAAAAAAATCAAGGGGTTGCAGTAGCTAGAAATAATGGACTTGATATTGCAGAAGGCGAATGGATAACGTTTGTAGATGCAGATGATTGGTGTGAAAATACCATGTGTGAAGAAATATTAAGAAAAGCAGTAGAGAATAGTTCGGAAATATTGATTTTTACAAATTATTCAGTTCAAAGTGAAAAGACAGTTAAAAAGAATCAATTTTTTGATAAGGATATAAAGAAATTTGACGAAAAAATGAAAGAAGAAGCAGAACTAAAAACAATGTTGAGAACACATCCAAGCTTTTCGTTTCAACCGCCTATTAATATGATGGGGGGAACATGGTGCAAATTAATTAATAGGAATTTCTTGGAAAAATCCGGTGTTAAATTTGAACCGGAATTATTAAGATCACAAGATATTATTTTTTACTTGAACTTATTTGAAAAAGCTGATGATATATCATATTATAATCGACAATTATACTATTATAGATATGATGAAAATTCTGTTTCTAGAAGATATCGTAAAGATGCATACAAAATATTTTTAAAAGTATTAAACAAACAATATAAATTTATTCTTGAAAATCATAAACCAGAAATATTTTATGAAGTATTTACGAAAGGCGTTATGAATACTATTGGAATATGTATGAATACAGATTTTGTGCATGAAAAAAATAATGAATCATTTAGAAACAAGACAATAAGAATTAGAAAAATGATTCGACAAGAACCGATATGTACAGTATTGAAAAATCCAATTAGTAATGGTTTGCTGTGGACTCAAGTACTTCAGAAAAAACTGCTGAAATGGAATTGGGTAGAAATATATATAATATTGTGGAAAATAAATGAAAGAATAAAAAAATAGTTACTTGCCATTTGAGATAAGCTGCAAAAACTTGTGTTAAATGACAGGATGCATTATAATGCGAATATCAAATTGAAATAATAGTATTATAACAAATATTAGAAAGTGTAAAAATTATGTACGGAGAATATGAGCCACAAGTTTTAGAAAAATTACATAGCGTAGAATTATTAATGCTTAAGGATTTTATGAAATTATGCGATGATAATAATATAGAATATTTTGCAATATCGGGAACAGCGATTGGAGCCGTCAGGCATCAGGGATTTATTCCTTGGGATGATGATATTGATGTCGCGTTATTGCGAAAAGATTATGAGCGTTTTGTAAAAGTAATGAAAAAAAATAAGCAATTTTGTGAAAAATATGATTTATGGGGACCAGATTTGGAACATAAATATTACAATCTGCAACCAACATTAATGCTGAAAAATACTGTTTTTGTTAATGAGAATGCGTATGCAGGAAATTACAAACCAGGCATTTTGATGGATATATTTATATATGATAATCTTCCAGAAGATAAGAAGAAAGCAGAGTTGATTATAAAAAAATGTCAACGGTACAAAATCTTATATATTGTAAGAAACGTTAATCATTTTAAATTGCTTAAGGGAAAAGAGGCAGTACAGAAAGTCAAAAATATAATCTGCGGATTTTTACGAATCTTTTTAAAATTGTTCCCAAAGAGTGATGAAATTCTATTTAGAAGATTTATGATGTATGCAACGATGTATAAAAATCAGACGGATAAGTATACTTGTCTTTTTGATCCAGGAGCGTCAATTATGGATATCAGTAAAAGCAAATCATATCCTACGATTAAAGTGCCATTTGAAGATACGGAAATTCGCTTGGTTAAGAACTATGATGAGCAGTTAAGAAAACATATGGGAAATTATATGGAGGTTCCACCGGTTGAAAAAAGAACTAATCATTGTCCGGTAGAATTAGACTTTGGAGAATAGATATGAAAAAGAAGAAACAATTCAAAGAATATGATGATTTTACATTAAAAAGAATTCAAGAAGTTGAATTGGAAATATTAAAAGATTTTATGGATATTTGCGATCGACACGGATTGGATTATTTTGGTATTGCAGGCACTGGGATTGGAGCATTACGCCATCATGGATTTATTCCTTGGGATGATGACATTGATGTTGCAATGCCCAGAGATGATTTTGAAAAATTGTTGCCGTTAGTTGAAAAAGAGATGGGTGATAAGTATTTGATTATGAATGCGGAAAGATATCCGAATTATCCACTTATGACGACCAGAATGACGATGCGGGGAACGAAATTTAAAGAAGAGGCTTTAAAAAATATAGATGCACCATTAGGAATCTTTTTAGATTTATACCCATTAGATAAAGTAAGTGATAATCCTAAAGAGGCCAGAAGACAAGCACGAGACGCCTGGTTTTGGAGTAAAATTTTAATATTGCGTAGTATTCCGTTTCCGATGCTGGGATTTTCGGGATGGAAAGCAAAAATTATACATGCAATTTGTGGATTGGCTCATTTGGTATTAAGTATATTACATGTCCCAAAAACTTGGATATATAAAAAGGCGTATGAAGCGGAAACAAGAAGCAATCATTATACAAAAACAAAAAATCTGGATTTCTTTTGTGACACGACTCCATACATGAATTTGTATGCGGTGAAGGATATTTATCCATTAAGAAAATTACCGTTTGAAGATGTTGAATTAAACTTTCCACATAATCTTCATAACAATTTAACAGGAATGTATGGAGATTATATGCAACTACCGCCAGAAGAAAAACGGAAAAATCATTATCCATATGAATTAGAGTTTTTTAAGGAGATGAAAGAGAATGATTAATTTTACAGTTGGCCCGGTTCAATCGAGTGAAGAAGTAAGAAAAATCGGATATGAGCAAGTACCATATTTTAGAACATCAGAGTTTTCAGATATTATGTTTGAAAATGAACGATTGATGTTAAAATTTGCTAAAGCGGATGACGATGCACGAACAGTGTTTATTACAGGATCGGGAACTGCATCAATGGAAGCAGTGATCATGAATACATTGACGGTTGAAGATAAAGTGCTAATTGTTAATGGTGGAAGTTTCGGGCAGAGATTTGTTGATTTATGTGAAATGTATGAAATTCCATATTCGCAGATTAAATTAGAAACAGGAAAAGCGTTACAAAAAGATACTCTGGAATTGTATAATGGAAAAGGATATTCTGCATTTGTTGTGAATGTTCATGAAACATCTACAGGTGTTCATTATGATATGAAAATGATTAGTGATTTTTGCAGGAAAAACAAAATGTTTTTGATCGTTGATGCAATCAGTTCATTTTTAGCAGATGAGTTTAATATGCAATCGTGGAATGTGGATGTGATGATTACAGGTTCACAAAAGGCTTTAGCATGCCCGCCGGGGGTTTCGATTATTGTATTGTCTAAAAATGCTATTTCAAGAGTGGAGAAGAATCATCCGAAATGTATGTATTTGAATTTGAAATCAGCATTGAAAAATGGAGAAAGAGGACAGACTCCTTTTACACCGGCAGTTGGAATCTTAAGACAAATTAATGCTCGATTAAAGAAAATAGAATCAAATGGAGGGGTAGAAAAAGAAACAGAAAAGATAGCGGCATTGGCGGAAGATTTTAGAAAGAAAATAAAAGATTTGCCGTTTGAAATTGTTTCGGATAGTATGTCTAATGCGGTCACGCCTTTACACCCTTTGACGGCGTCGGCTAATGATATCTTTCTAACTCTTAAAGATGAATATGGCATATGGGTATGTCCAAATGGAGGAGAGTTAAAAGATAAAATTTTCAGAGTCGGACATATTGGAGAGTTATCAATTGAAGATAATGATAAACTTATAGCTGCGTTAAAAGATATGCAAGAGAGAAAAATGATATAAAATCATTTGTGGAGGGGTTTTGAATGAAAAAAGTAATTACATATGGAACATATGATTTGTTACATTATGGACATATTAGATTGCTGGAACGTGCAAAGGCGTTGGGGGATTACTTGATAGTTGGAGTAACAGCAGATGATTTTGATAAAAATCGCGGTAAAATAAATGTACAGCAGTCATTAATGGAGCGAGTAGAGGCTGTACGAAATACAGGATTAGCTGATGAAATTATTATTGAAGAGTATGAAGGACAGAAAATTGATGATATTCAAAAATATAATGTTGACATATTTACCGTTGGAGATGATTGGGTAGGTAAATTTGACTATTTGGGAGAATATTGTAAAGTTGTATATCTGGAACGTACTAAAGGTGTATCAAGCAGCGAATTACGTCAGGAAAAAAGAAGCTTAAGATTAGGATTGGTTGGTGAATCGACGATTCTAAAAAAAATAGCAAAAGAAAGTACATTTGTAAATGGACTTGTGATTTCAGGGGCCTTTTCGGAAGAAAAAGATGCATTAAAAAATATTCTGGAAGGAATACCTGTCTTTGAAAAATATGAAGACTTATTACAAAAATCAGATGCAATATACCTTATTACAAGTCCAGCTCATCATTATGAAGATATAAAGCTGGCTCTGAAGATGAAAAAGCATGTTTTATGTGAATCACCAATCGCATTATCAGAAGTACAGTGTCAGGAATTGTTTGACTTAGCCAAGTCTAATAAATGCATTTTGATGGATGCTATAAAGACGGCATATTCTACGGCTTATCATAGAATGCTTCTGTTAGTAAAAACAGGAGTGATAGGGAAACCGAAGTGTATTGATGCAACATGTACAAGTATAAAAGAGTTTGATCAAAAGGATCCTCGAAAAGCAAAATATGCATGGAATAGTATTTCAGCTTGGGGACCTACAGCAATGTTACCAGTTTTCCAGGTGTTTGGAACAGAATATGAAAGTAAACAAATTTTAACTTGTATAGAGTCAGAGGAATATCATTATGATTCTTTTTCGAAAATAGATTTTAGATATAAAGGAGCAGTTGCATCGATAAAAGTAGGACAAGGTGTGAAATCGGAGGGAGAACTTGTGATTTCTGGAACTAAGGGATATATTTATGTTCCGGCACCTTGGTGGAAAACGGAATATTTTGAAGTCAGATTTGAACAACCAGAAAATAATAGAAGGTATTTCTTCCAACTTGATGGAGAAGGAATCAGATATGAACTGGTTGCTTTTGTGCGTGCTATAGAATTAGGAACTTCATTGACAAATGTTGAAAAAACAATTTCATGTGCAATAGGTAAGATTATGGAGAAATTTATGGATGGAGAAGTATTTAGAATAAAGTAAGAGAAGAAAGCAGGATATATATGGAAGAAAAAAAGGTGACTGTTTCTGTTAGAGACAGTCAGATGGACAATATAAAAGCAATACTTTTGTTTTTAGTAGCGTTAGGGCATACTTTAGATGTATATAAAGATGTATGGAATGTTAATATGTATTTGATGAAATATATTTATTTGTTTCATATGCCTTTATTTGCTTTTATTACAGGCTATTTTACTAAAAATACGGAAAAGGCAAGGAACTTTGCAATTGAAAAATGTTTGATTCCGTATATATTATTGCAATCGTTATATGTAATAATGGGGAAATTGATGATCCATATGGGATTAGCTAACTTTAATAGTGGTGTGTTTAATGGATCGTTACTGGTTCCTTCCTCAGCTTTTTATTATTTGTTAGCTGTTTTTGTGTGGAAATTAACGGCAAAAGAATTTATGAACTTACGTCATCCTTTTATTATATCTGTTGCATTAGGCTTGTTGGTAAGTGTTACTAAGATGCAAGAATTTCACATGGGATATGGTGCAGTTTTTGCATTATTACCATTTTTTGTTGCAGGAGTACTCTGTGATGAAAAATTGTTATTACGTATAAGAAATAGTAAAAAGATATTTTCAATTTTAATATTAGGGTTATGTATTATACCGGCGGTAAAATTGCCGTATAGCATACATAGCGTGAGATCATCATATCAGACAGCAGGTTTCAGTGATATTTTTGGAATTGGTTATAGAATAATATTTTATATAATAGCACTATTAATGGGGTATGCAGTTATATCTATAACAAGTAGAAAAAGGAATGTGTTTACGCATATTGGGGAAGCATCTATTTTAGTGTATGCGGGATCTACTTTTTTAGCGCCACATGGTTACCTGATATTAAATAAGATATTTGGATTTTCAAAAAACAATTGGATAAATTTGATAACAATGATGATTTATTGTATAATACTTATTTGGGTATGTGCAATTCCAACTTTTTTGAAATTGTATAATTGGATATTATCTAAGATAAATTATATTTTGTTCAAAAAATGATATTAGGAAAAACAAAAGGAAAAATATTATGGGAAATAAACACTTTAAAAATCATACGTTTGTAATTTGTGCATATAAAGAAAGTCCGTACTTAGAAGAGTGTATACAGTCATTAATGAATCAGCGAATAAAAAGTAATGTTATAATTACAACTTCGACTCCAAATGTATATATAGAACGGCTAGCGGAAAAATATCAAATACCAGTTAAGATTAATAATGGAGAAAAAGGAATTGTTCAAGATTGGAACTTTGCGTATGAACAAGTAAACACCGATTTTCTTACAATTGCACACCAAGATGATATTTATTTACCGAATTATCTTGAAGACTTTTTGAAGATGGTTAAAAATGTGCAAAAGCCACTTATTTATTTCTGCAATTATGGAGAAATTCGTAATTCTGTAGAAGTAGATGAAAATAAATTATTAAGAGTTAAGAGAATAATGCTAAAGCCTCTGGAATGGAAAAAGTTGTGGAATAATATTTGGATTAGAAGAAGAATATTATCATTTGGGTGTGCTATTTGTTGTCCATCCGTAACTTTTAATAAGAGAAGTATAAAGCATTCACCATTTGAGGTGAAATATCGTTCAGATGAAGATTGGCAGGCTTGGGAGAAGATATCTAAACGAAAAGGTGCATTTGTATACAATCGAAAAATAGGAATGAGACACCGTGTTCATGAAGAATCTGAAACCAGTATTATATTAAATGACGGTGCTAGAAAAAAAGAAGATTATGAAATGTTTTGCAAGTTTTGGCCATCTTCTGTTGCAAAATTACTCGTGAAATTCTATTCTAACAGCGAAAAATCTAATCAGATGGAGTAATACGTATGAAGAAATTAATAATTATACCTGCATATAATGAGGCTGAAAATATAGTGAAAACAGTTACACAAATAGTTGAAAAGGCACCAGATTTTGATTATGTGATTATTAATGATTGTTCTGTTGACAATACGTTGCAGATATGTAAAGAAAATAATTTTAATGTTATAAACTTGCCGATTAATCTAGGAATTGGCGGGGCAGTGCAGACTGGATACTTATATGCCTGTGAAAAAGAATATGACTTGGCGGTACAAGTTGATGGAGATGGACAGCATGATCCAGAGTTTTTAGAAGAAATGTCAAGTTATTTTGAAAATTCAGATGTAGATATGGTTATAGGATCCCGTTTTATAGAGAAAAGTGGATTTCAGTCATCGGCAATAAGGCGTGTTGGAATTAAATTCTTTTCAGCGTTAATTAAATTCTTGACTGGGGAAAAAATAACTGATCCAACTTCTGGATTGAGAATGGTAGGAAGAAAAGGAATACAATTATTTGCCAGAGAATATCCTAAAGATTATCCTGAACCGGAAACTATTGTTGCGATGTTAAAAAGAAAATATAGAATAATAGAAATTCCGGTAATAATGAGAGAGAGAGAAGGGGGTGTCTCTTCAATCTCTATGAAAAAATCGATATATTATATGGTGAAGGTTACAATGGCAATTTTAATAGAAAAGATTAGGAAGTATTAGTGATGAGTGTGAAAATTCAAATAATAATTGCAGTGCTTATTATATGTGCGTTAATTGTAATTATAGATATGATTAGGAAGAAAAGATTAGAATTAAGTTATGCATTATCATGGCTCCTTGTAGGAATAGGTGTGTTGATTTTAGACATTTTTCCTCAACTCATAAAAACTATTTCAGAAAAAATAGGTATAGTAAGTCCTGTTAATATGTTATTCTTTTTTGGCTTTTGTTTTTCTTTGATTATAATATTTGTATTGACAATTGCGGTATCTAAATTATCGATAAAGATAAAACAGTTAGCTCAACAAATAGCAATATATGAAAAAAAAGAAAAGGAAAGAAGACAGCAAAATGAGGTGGAAGGAAAATAAAGGTGAATAATTGGAAAAGAAATAAATATATAATAACTTCAATAGTGATTTTTTTTGCATTTTTAACAGCAATGCTTATTTCGTATAATAAAATATGGAAAGATAAAGTACAATCGCCATGGGCTGTTATGAAGGTAGAGGATTCACCGAATTATTTGGGGAGTAAAGACATTATTGAATTGCAAAATGGAAAAGATGTTTCTCAAAAAATACAAATGGTTAGTGAAAACTTAACTGGTGTAGCAATAAAATTCGCAAATGTGGATAAAAAAGCAACAGGTATTATTGAGATTGAATTATTGGATCCGAATAGTAAATTAGTTGAAAGATGGAAGTTGGATTGTGCGATCCTTCAAACAGACGGATATTGTAATGTACAATTGAAAAAAGATATAAAGGTCAAAGTCGGCGAAAAATATGAGTTAATTATTAGACCTAGATTACAAGATGGAAAAGGATTAGCACTTGAATTATCAAGACCATCAGTGATAACAGGTCATGCCAATGTAAAAGGTGAAAAAAATATATCGTTGTCTTTGGCGTATAAGTTGTACGATGGCGACGGAAGTGCATTAAAATATTTAATTGTCGCAATTATTATTACAGCACTTGTAGCAATGCTTGGAAGCTTTTTGATGATGAAAAAGGGAAAAATCGCAAGTACATTTGTCGTAATGACATTTTTTATTGGATGCATTTATATTTTTGTATTACCACCGTTTGCTGTACCGGATGAAAGTGCCCATTTTGTTACGGTATATTCTAAAAGTAATAAATTGCTAGGAAAAGAAGTTGCTGATAAAGAGGGAAAAGTAATTGCTGATTCTAATATGGGATTATATTTTATTAGAGAAGAGTATCCTACAAAAGAGTCTTATATTAGATTTGTAAAAGGAGCATTAGGAAAAAATTCAGATACTATTACTACTAAAGAAGGATTGGCGAATCCTTTAAATGTAAAAGCGATAGGTTATATTCCTCAGATTATAGGAGTGAGTATTGCAAGAATACTGGGAGGATCTGGAGAACAAATTTTATTGATAGGAAGATTATTTGCTCTTTTGTGGTATTGTTTTGTTATGTATTTTGCAATACGAATATTTCCGTTTAATAAAATGATTATTTTTGCAGTAGGATTATTGCCAATGACAATACAACAAGTGTGTTCGTTTAGTTATGATTCGATTTTATTAGGTTTATGCTTTTTCTTAATATCATACATTTTATGGTTAATTTATACTAAGGAGAGTGTGGAGATAAAGGATGTTCTAATATTAGTTTGTGCTATTAGTGGAATTGTAATGATTAAATATATATATATACCAATAATAGGGCTGCTTTTATTTGTCCCAAAACAAAAGTTTAATTTTAGAGTTAACAGAAAAAAAATAGCATTGTATATGTTTGGAATGCTTTCAATAGTTGAAATAGTTTCAAAAGTGACATTGATTACAGAAGCAGCAGAAAAAAATATGCAAATTAGATCGGATGGATTATACAAATATTCAATAGGATATATAATGAGTAATTTGGGTGATACATTGGTAGTAGTTGTTCGAACAATTTTTGAAAAGCTCTCTTTTTTTGTTGAGTCGATGATTGCCAATCCATTAGGTTGGGTAGATATACAGGTCCCGAACATTATTGTTATGGGGTTCGCTATTGTTTTGATTTTTAGTGCAATTCCAAATCATATATCAAAAAAAACGACTAAAAAGCTAATGATAATGTCAGGGGTTATAGTTATATTAGTTAGTGGATTGGTCTTGGCTGCGATGTTAATTAGTTATACCTATGTTGGATCAGATATTATTCTTGGGGTACAAGGAAGATATTTCCTTCCCGTTTTACCGTTGATATTGTTAATTATTCAAGGAAGTAAGAATATTGTTGTAAAAGATAGTATAGAGACAGAATTGATACTTGCTATTACGGGATTGCAGTTATATACAATTTGGTCAATAGTATCAGTTGTGATTACAAGATAGCAATTAAGATGTAAACTTGCTATAAAAAAGAAAAAATGCTATAATATACAAACATTTTGAAAGGTATCATAAGGAGATACGATGAAACGTTATATAGAAAATTTTAAAAAATTCCAACCACTGTTATATGAATTGGTTGCAAGAGATGTGAAAATAAAATATCGAAAATCCGTTCTGGGAGTTTTGTGGACACTTTTGAATCCATTAATGATGATGATTATTTTATCAATCGTATTTTCAAATTTAATGAAATTTGATGTGCAAAATTATTCGTTATATTTACTTTGTGGACAGATATTATTTAACTTTTATAATGAAGCTACTTCTGGTGCGATGACATCTATATTGGGGAATGCACCGTTAATAAAAAAGGTATATATTCCTAAATATTTATTTGTGGTGTCAAGAATAGCGTCAAGTTCGATTAATATTCTGTCATCATTTTGTGCATTGATTCTTGTAATGTTATTTACAAGACAAGAATTACACTTTACAATGTTTTTAGTGGTAATACCGTTGGTGTATCTGATAGTTTTTTCAATGGGTGTGGGATTGATATTAGCCGCACTTACTGTAAAGTTTAGAGATATCATGCATTTGTATACGGTATTTTTAACTGGACTTATGTATTTAACACCGGTAATTTATCCTATGAGTATGTTACCTGGATGGGTATATAAGATAGTCTCTATAAATCCATTGACTATGATAATGGTAATTTTTAGAAACGTAGTGATTTATAATACAATTCCATCCGTTGGTGAATTTATAGTTCCGCTTATTATAGTGATAGTAACGTTTTTCTTAGGATTATGGGTGTTCTATAAACAGCAGGATAAGTTTATTTTGAATTTGTAAAATAATAGGAGTTTTATTATGGATCAGGATACGATCATAAAAGTAGATCATGTTTCGATGAAGTTTAATTTATCGAGCGAAAAAGTAGATAATTTTAAGGAATATTTGATTAAAAGAATAAAAAACAATTTGAAATACGATGAGTTTTGGGCACTGACAGATGTTAACTTCGAAGTAAAAAGGGGAGAGTCAGTTGCACTGATCGGATTAAATGGTTGTGGGAAAAGTACAATGTTAAAGGTAATTGCCGGTGTATTGAAGCCGACGAAAGGATCTGTCTCAGTTGGCGGGACAATTGCTCCTATGATTGAATTAGGTGCGGGATTCGATATGGATTTAACTGCAAGAGAAAATGTATATTTAAATGGGGCAATTCTGGGATATAACAGAGCTCAGATGAATGAATATTATGATGATCTTGTGGAATTTTCCGAATTGGAAGAGTTTATGGATGTTCCTATTAAGAATTTTTCGTCGGGAATGTTAGCAAGACTTGCTTTTTCGATTGCGACAATAGGAAAACCGGATATTTTAATTGTAGATGAGGTTTTGTCTGTTGGAGATTTCAGATTTCAGGAAAAATGTGAAAAACGAATCCAGGGAATGATGAAAGAAGATACAACAATTTTATTTGTATCACATAGCATTGATCAGGTGAAAAAGATTTGCAAAAGAGCAATTTGGATCGAAAAGGGACATATTCGTGATGATGGCCCTAGTGACATTGTGGGAACAGAGTTTGAACGAGCTTATTATGCAGGAGAACTATCTGAATAAATAGAAGGTTGAATAGAATGAAAACGATTAAAAAAATAGGGATAGCAATTATTATAATTATAATAGGTGGGGCTTATGCGTATGGAACGTGGCCTAGGCCGATATATAATACAGATATAGGAAGTTTATCTTATGAAAAAACGGATTTTCTCACTACAGATTCTACAATGGAACAAAAATTTGTCTGTGGGAATAACGGATTTTCCGGGTTTACAATAAAAATGTTAAAGCAGGACGGACAGAACATCGGTAATTACAGATGGACTGTAGAAGAAGTTAAAACTGGAAAAACAATTGGAAAAGGAACTATTTCCGAGGCGGATACAGAAACAAGATTATTTGAAAGCAGTAATCCGCAGAAACAGGGAATGGTAAATGTAAATTTTCCTAAGCAGCAAAATAGTAAGGGCAAGGAATATAGACTGACTTTACAGGCAGAAGAAATGGAGGATACAGAATCCGTTGCGGTTTATATTACGGAAAAAAATTCGACAGAAAGTGAATTAAAGGTAAATGAAAATGCAATGACTGATAAGGCAAGCGTTGTTAAGCTGAATTATAAGCGCTTTAATGTGGAAACATTTATTGTTTTCTTGGGAATTGCAGTATATTTATGGGCATTTATCAAATTTATGTATAAATTGTTCCGATAAGTGAGAGGAGTATATATCGTGGATGTTACAATTGTAATTCCAACAAAAAATGCGGGCAGATTATTTGAAAAAGTACTGAAAAAGGTATTTGCACAGGAAACTACGTATGAATATGAAGTGATTTGTGTTGATTCCGGTTCCAGTGATAATACAATTGAAATAATCAAGAAGTTCCCGTGCAAATTGTACGAGATTCCGGCTTCGGAATTTGGTCATGGGAAGACCAGAAATTATGGGGCTTCCAAGGGAACAGGAGAATATATTGTTTTTATTACACAGGATGCAATGCCGGCATCATCAAAATGGCTTCAGAATTTTATTGATGCAATGAAATCGGATCCGGAAATTGTCGGTGGCTTCGGAATTCATTATCCATATCCGGATTGCAATGTAATTGATAAAAGGGATTTATATTATCATTTTAAGAATTTCGGCGATGATAATACAATTTTTCAAATAACTGATGAAAACAGGCAACGCTATAAGGAAGAAGAAGGATATAGACATTTACTGTCGTTCTTTTCGGATAATAATTCGTGTATACGAAGAGACATATTTGAAAAGTATCCTTATAAAGATGTTTCTTTTGCCGAAGACCAGATTTGGGCTAAACAAATGATTGAGTTGGGATATAAAAAATTGTATTGTCCATTCGCTCCGGTTTATCATTCACACAATTATAAGCTGTCTACATATTTTATGAGATACTATGATGAATATAAAGGACTTTATTATCTCCAGAATTATCAGATCGCAAAATCATGGACAAGACTTCCATTGATGATTGCGAAGCATACGATATCAGATGCGAGATATATCCGGCATCTGGAAATGAGTAAAAAAGAAAAGATACATTGGATGTTGTATTCAATGTCAAGAAATTTTAGTCGTTATTGTGGCGGCTATTTGGGAGGAAAATACGACAGTTATTCATCAAAGAAAAAGAAGTGGCTCGATCATAAAATTTCTCAACAATATAAACAAAGGAAGGCGTAGTAATGACTGTACAGGAATTTTGTAAAAAAATCATACCTTTTTTAAGGAAAAAAGGTGTAAAAGGAGTATATAGAAAGCTTTTGGAAAAAACAAATGTTGTACCTGCTAAAAATCAATTTTTATATGATTTTGATTTCTTGGTTGATGATGTGAAAATTCCATTTGAGGAAAATGAATATAAAATTCATAAAAATGATGAAGTGAAAATATTGAACTGGGTTATACCTGAAATGGGAAAAGGATCGGGGGGACATTTAAATATTTTCAGATTTGTTTCTTTCTTAGAAAAAATGGGATTTCACAGCAGAATATATTTATTTAAGGCCCCATCTTTACATGATAATAAATCGGTAAGAGATTTTTTGAAAGAAAATTTCCCGATTTTAGATGAAAGAGTAGAAGCTTACTGGGATGTGAAGTATGCAAAATTTGCACATGCAACGATTGCTACTTCATGGGAAACTGCATATTTTGTGAGAAATTTTGATAATACAGTTTCAAAATTTTATTTTGTACAAGATTATGAACCGTTTTTCTTCCCACATGGTTCGTATTATGAATTAGCAAAAAATACGTATAAATTTGGGTTTAGAGGAATTACAGCAGGAGATTGGATAAAAGATAAACTGATTTCTGATTTTGGAATGAAAGCTGATAGTTTCGGCTTTTCGTATGATAAAGATATGTATGTGCCATTGAAGAAAAAAGGAACTACGAAGAGAGTATTCTTTTATGCAAGACCTGTTACACCGAGACGAGACTTCGAAATCGGATTATTTGCGCTTGATTTGTTATGTAAGAAAATGCCAGAAGTCGAAGTTGTTTTTGCAGGATGGGATATAAGTACTTTTGAAATTCCGTTCAAACATAAAGATATGGGAATTATGAGTATAGATAAGTTATCGAAGGTATATTCGCAATGTGATTTATGTTTGATTATTTCGAATACAAACTTATCCTTACTCCCATTGGAAGTTATGGCATCAAATTCTGTGGCAGTTTGCTCAAAGGGAGAAAATAGTACTTGGCTTGTGAATGAAGAAAATTCTGTTTTAGTTGAATATGAACCTAGAAATATTGCGGAAACTATGGAGTATTATTTGAAAAATACCGATAAACTTGCGGAAATTAGAAAAAAAGGTCTGGATTTTGCGCAGTCGACTTCTTGGGAAAAAGAGGCTGAAAAAGTACGTGATGCGTTACTGAAAGGAATAAAGGAAGATGAAAAATAAGAAAATTCTTATTGTGGGTGGAAATGGATTTATAGGCAGAAATCTTGCGAGAATGTTATCGAAAAGAGAAGATTTAGAGGTCTATTCATTTGACTTGGCATTGCCCAAAGAAGAAATGACGGGCGTCCAATATATAGAAGGTGATTTCTTTGATGATCTTGTTCTTGAAAATGCTGTTAAAGGAATGGATTTAATTATTCATTCCCTGAGTACGGTGAATCCTGGAAATTCTAATGAAAAATATATGCAGGGATATGGAAGAGACTTTTTACAGACTATCAAACTGTGCAAGATGTTAATAGATCAGGGGTCAAATATGATTTTCTTGTCTTCAGGAGGAACTGTTTACGGAGTACAGGAAGAACAGCCAATCAAAGAAGATGCATTGCCTGTTCCGATAAATCATTATGGAAGCGTTAAATTATGTATTGAAAATGTTATTCGTACGTTTAACTCTCAGAGACATACAAAAATGCGTATCGCCAGAATTTCAAATCCGTTCGGTCCAGGACAGGATTATCATAAAGGTGTTGGCTTTGTAGATGCTGCAATTAAGAAGTCTATCTGTAAGGAAACTCTGGAAATATGGGGGGATGGCGAAAACATCAGAGACTATATCTATATTGAAGATGTGTGTAAGATGTTAGAGGCTCTTGTTGATTATGAAGGTGAAGAAGAAGTCTTCAATTTGAGTTCTAATGAAGGAATCAGTCAAAATATGGTAATAGATATTTTGAAAAAGATAGATGGTGAATTTGAAGTTGCATATAAACCAGCCAGAAGTGTAGATGTAAGAAAAATCGTATTGGATAATTCGAAAATAAAACAAATCTATAAAGGTGAGATTAGAACATTTGAAACAGGTGTAAAAGAATATTATAGTTATTTGACGAATAAAATAAATAGTGGCAGGAAGTAGTAATTATCCGCAAGTTATAATAACTTGCGGATAATTTGTATAGATATGGAAGGCGTATAATGAATCCCAAAATAAGTATAATTTTACCAAATTACAATAATGAAAAATATTTGAAAGAAGCAATTGAAAGTGTTTTAAACCAAACATATACAAATTTTGAGCTAATTATAGTCGATGATGCATCAACGGATGGATCGTTGAAAATTATAAGGGCATTTGACGATAAAAGAATAAAGGTTATAACATCGGAAGTGAATCGTCACGTGGCATATGCCTCAAACCTTGGAATAAAATATGCAAGTGGAGAGTATATTGCTAAAATTGACAGTGATGATATATGGGAAAATCAAAAATTAGAAAAGCAAATAGAATTTATGGAAAATCATAAAGAATATGGGGGATGTTTTACAAAAGTAAATATTATAGATGAAAAATCGGAAGATGCCAATATAAAATATAAGGTGATTTTTGATTTGTTTGAGAAAGCAAAAAATCAATCTCAAAAAGAGTGGCTAAGATTTTTTCTGTCAGAAGGGAATTGTTTATGTAATTCTTCGTCGTTAATAAGAAAATGTATATTTGAAAAAATAGACGGATTTTTTAATCTTGCATATGTAGGAGCTGAAGATTATGAACTTTGGGTTAGAACGGTAATTCGATATCCGATTTATGTTTTGGATGAGAGATTAGTAAGATACAGATGGGAAGAAGATTCAGAAAACAAAATAAGCGGTTTGACTAAAGAAAAAGTCTATGCTGCAATTAATCTTCAGATGATGTTGAAAAGCTATATTTTTGATTATATGACAGATGAAGAATTTGTGAAATATTTTAAGGAAGATTTCATAAATGAAAATTCAAAGACTACTCAGGAAATAGAGTGCGAAAAAGCGCAGTGTTTATTAAAATGTACCGGAGAAGAAGTGAATTTTTTGGGATTGCAAAGGTTTGATCAGATATTGAGAAATCCTGAAATGTTAGATATATTAGAAAAGAACATGAACTTCGCATTGCCAGACTTTTATAAAAATTTAAGAGTCCGAAATTTTGGAATACCTAAAGAAGTTGAAGAAAAAGAGGCGTATATAAAAAGATTAGAGGAAGAACTTATGAATAGTAGAAATACTATACATAATTTAGAAATGCAAATAGAAATGAAAAATAATGAGATGACAGAGTCTGAAAATAAATGGGAAACGCTGATTGATTCGTACGAATTATCAAATTCTTGGAAGATTACAAAACCATTGAGAGTTGCAGGTTCGTTTATAAAGAAAAAATCAAAGAAATAGTGATTAAATTATATGATAAAACATAGCCGATAAAATTATGAGGGTGAAGAAGATGAAAAAGCCAGGCTACTATTCATCCGGTGAATTTGCCCGCATGGCCCATGTGACCCTACGGACAATTCGCTATTATGACAAACAGAATATATTAAAACCATCCTACGTCACAGAAGCGGGTGCAAGATTCTACACAGACGAAGACTTCGCCAGACTGCAGCAGATATTACTTTTGAAATATCTGGGCTTTTCTCTGGATGATATCCGTGATATGACGATTGACGATGCAGACTACCACTTTATGCTCAATTCTCTTAATATCCAGTTGAAATTAGTCCGTGACCGTATTGAGCAGATGCAGCTGGTGGAACAGGCAATTCAGGACACATCAGATCTGATAAAGAAAGAACATTCCATCGATTGGAGCCAGATGCTGAATCTGATTCATTTGACCGGTATGGAGAAGAGTATGAAGAATCAGTATCAGGATGCGTCGAATATTTCTGCAAGAATCAATCTTCACAGCCTGTATTCACAGAACAAACAGGGGTGGTTTCCGTGGATTTTTGAACAACTGGAATTGACGCCGGGGATGAAGATTTTAGAGTTGGGATGCGGAGACGGTACACTCTGGAATGTGGACAGGAATAAAATCCCGGAACAGACAGAGATTGTAGTATCGGATGTATCGGACGGAATGTTAAGAGATGCAAGGCGTACGATTGGAGCAGATGATGTCAGATTCAAGTTCTGTGTATTTGACGCGGAAAGAATACCATATGATGCAGATTCATTTGATCTTGTGATAGCGAATCATGTACTGTTCTATTGTGAGGATATTCCGAAAGTCTGCCAGGAAGTAAGAAGGGTATTGAAGCCGCATGGCAGGTTTATCTGTAGTACATATGGCAATGATCATATGAGAGAAGTGAGTGAGTTGGTTCAGAAGTTCGATGACCGGATCGTACTGGCGGCAGAGAATCTGTATGAGCGTTTTGGAAAAGAGAATGGAAAAGAGATCCTTCGGGCGGATTTTGATAAGATAGAGTGGAGACAGTATGAAGATTCGCTCATCGTGCCAGAGCCGGAGCCGCTGATTTCTTATATCCTGTCCTGTCATGGCAATCAGGGGCAGTATATTCTGGATCATTACAAGGAGTTCCAGTCTTATGTGCGGAAGAAGACGGAAGGTGGATTTCATATTACGAAAGATGCAGGGATTTTTGTTGGGTATAATGGTTGAGAATAACAGAAATATCGTGCATAATAAAAGAAGGTATAAAAGAACAGAGCGTTAGTGAAGATCGGCAGGTGACAGAGTTGAAAAAGTTTTTTAATGTAAATGGGAGTTGTAATCCGCAAATACACTATATGATAGAAATGTTAGAAAGAATCTAAAAATTTAATAGGGGTTAAGAAAAAGAAAAAAGTTATTTTAGATTAATTTGATTTTATCCGTGCAATAGCATGTTTGGGAATTGTATTGTTTCATTTTGCAGTAGAATATGGCTGGCCGGATATATTTAATAATTGTGTTGGTGGTGTTACCTATGGAGATATTTACGTTACAGTATTTTTCTTCATTTCAGGTGCATTACTATTTTATTTTATAATCATAGTGAAATAGATGATTTAAAATTATTTTATAAAAAAAGAGCATTATCTATCTTCCCGGCATTTTATATTGCATGGGGATTAATGTATATAAGGGATGTGCTGAGATATAAAAGTTTGTTTTACAGAGGAAACCCGGCCAGCATTATTTTGTCTTTGATTGGAATGGATGGATACCTTGCATTTAAGATAAATGATTATTATATTCTAGGAGAATGGTTTATAGGTGCGATTATCCTCCTCTATATTTTATATCCATTACTTACGTGGATGAAGAGAGAATATAAGTGGGTTACATTTGGTTTAGTGATTCTTCTTTACATACTTTCCCTGAAAATTAATTTAACGGGGATGGTATCTTTTCGGATGTTACCATCCTGTCTGATTAGTTTTTATGCAGGTATGCTTTTTGTTGAACACAGAAAAAGTGCTGAAAAATACTGGTGGATCGCAGGAATTTTATTAGTGATTTTGAAATGCATTGAACCGGGCAATATGAATATAAAAGGACATATCGCAGGTTTCCTTATGGCATATATGTTATATGGTATTGGTACTTATTTAATGAAAATAAATATTATAAACAAGGTGATGAAATTTATTGGCGGTGACCGGTATTTCGGCTGTTGTTTTAAAACAGGTATGCAAAACAATCATGTCTTTAGGAAGAGCACGAAAGAAAAATATTGCTTAATAAAAATGTATGACAAAATTTAAAGAAGGTGAAAAGTACTGAAAAAACCAGGCTACTATTCATCCGGTGAATTTGCCCGCATGGCCCACGTGACCCTGCGAACAATTCGCTATTACGACAAACAGAATATATTAAAACCATCTTACGTCACAGAAGCGGGCGCAAGATTCTACACAGATGAAGACTTCGCCAGACTGCAGCAGATATTACTTTTGAAATATCTGGGATTTTCGAACAACTGGAATTAAAGCCGGGAATGAAGGTTCGCAGGTTCAGGTTTCGTGTATTTGATGCGGGAAGAATACCTTATGATGAAGATTCATTTGATCTTGTAATTGCCAATCATGTGTTGTTCTATTGCGAGGATATTCCGAAAGTCTGTAAAGAAGTAAAACGTGTATTGAAGCCGGGAGGAAGATTTGTCTGCAGTACATATGGCAATGATCATATGAGAGAAGTGAGTGAACTGGTCCAGAAGTTCGATGACCGGATTGTACTGGCAGCAAAGAATCTGTACGAGCGTTTTGGAAAAGAGAACGGAGAAGAGATTCTTCAGAAGGATTTTGAAAAGATAGAGTGGAGGCGGTATGAGGATTCGCTTATCGTACCAGAACCGGAGCCAGTGATTTCTTATATCTTGTCGTGCCATGGAAATCAGGGACAGTATATCCTGGATCATTACAAGGAGTTCCAGTCTTATGTGCGTAAGAAGACGGAAGGCGGGTTCCACATTACGAAAGATGCCGGGATTTTTGTTGGGTATATTGGTTGAGAATAATAGAAATGTTATGTATAATGAAATAAATGTCTGAATTAATAATCTTGTTTTTGAAATGCAGTGTAATTCCTAAAACGCCTTAAATATTACAAGAAAGTTACAAAAAAATAAAAAAAGTACTTGAAGGTGACCTAAGGTCACCTTTTATAATACAATTAACACGAAAAACAGAGACTAGAAAACCTTAGAACTTGATAACCTAATATACAAAAAGAGGAGGTTCCTGAAATGAAAGGAATTATTTTAGCAGGTGGTTCAGGCACACGTCTGTATCCATTAACAATGGTAACATCAAAGCAGTTACTGCCAATCTATGACAAACCGATGATCTATTATCCAATGTCAGTGCTGATGAACGCAGGCATTCGTGATATCCTGATCATCTCAACACCACAGGATACACCAAGATTCCAAGAACTGTTAGGAGACGGACATCAGTTTGGTGTGAATCTGTCTTATGCAGTACAGCCAAGCCCGGACGGACTTGCTCAGGCATTTATCATCGGAGAAGAATTCATCGGTGATGATACAGTAGCAATGGTTCTCGGAGATAACATTTTTGCAGGTCATGGACTGAATAAACGTCTGAAAGCTGCTGTTGAGAATGCAGAGACCGGAAAGGGAGCTACTGTATTTGGATATTATGTAGATGATCCGGAACGTTTCGGTATCGTAGAATTTGATCACGAAGGAAAAGCTATTTCCATCGAAGAAAAACCGGCACAGCCAAAGAGTAACTACTGTGTAACAGGACTGTATTTCTATGACAACAACGTTGTAAAATATGCAAAAGAGTTAAAACCAAGTGCACGTGGAGAACTGGAGATTACAGATCTGAACCGTGTATATCTGGAACAGGGAAATCTGAATGTAGAACTTCTCGGACAGGGATTTACATGGCTGGATACAGGTACACACGAAAGTCTCGTTGATGCAACGAACTTCGTTAAGACTGTTGAGACACATCAGCATCGTAAAATCGCATGCCTGGAAGAGATCGCATACCTGAACGGATGGATCAGCAAGGACGAGATCATGGAAGTATATGAAGTCCTGAAAAAGAACCAGTACGGACAGTACCTAAAAGATGTACTGGACGGAAAATACAGAGAAAACCTGTACTAGGATTTTGAAACAACAGATAAACTTAAAAGCAGGATTTCCTCAACGGAAATCCTGCATACAATAAAAATTAGAAAAGAGGAAATCATAAAATGACAATTATCGTAACCGGAGGAGCCGGATTTATCGGAAGTAACTTTGTATTTCACATGTTAAACAAATACCCAGACTATCGTATCGTTTGTCTGGACTGCCTGACATATGCAGGTAACTTATCTACACTGGAGCCTGTAATGGACAATCCGAATTTCCGCTTTGTAAAAGAAAGTATTACAGATCGTGAAGCAGTTTACAAATTATTTGAAGAAGAGAAACCAGATATGGTTGTAAACTTTGCAGCAGAAAGTCATGTAGACCGTTCTATCGAAAATCCGGAAGTATTCCTGGATACAAACATTAAAGGTACTGCAGTTCTGATGGATGCCTGCAGAAAATATGGTATCAAACGTTACCATCAGGTATCTACAGATGAAGTATATGGAGATCTGCCGCTTGACAGACCAGACCTGTTCTTCACAGAGGAGACACCAATCCACACAAGCAGCCCATACAGCTCATCTAAGGCAGCAGCAGACCTGTTAGTTCTTGCTTATCACAGAACATACGGACTGCCTGTAACGATCAGCAGATGCTCTAATAACTATGGACCATATCACTTCCCGGAGAAGCTGATCCCTCTGATGATCGCCAATGCACTGAATGACAAACCACTTCCGGTATATGGAGAAGGATTGAATGTACGTGACTGGTTATATGTAGAAGATCACTGCAAAGCAATCGACCTGATCATCCATAATGGAAGAGTCGGAGAAGTGTACAACGTAGGTGGACACAACGAAAAGACAAACATCGAGATCGTTAAGATCATCTGCAAAGAACTTGGAAAACCGGAAAGTCTGATTACACATGTTGCAGACCGTAAGGGACATGACATGCGTTATGCAATTGATCCGACTAAGATCCACAATGAACTTGGATGGCTTCCAGAGACTAAATTCGAAGATGGTATTAAGAAGACAATCAAATGGTATCTTGAGAACAAGGAATGGTGGGAGACAATCATTTCCGGAGAATACCAGAACTATTATGAGAAAATGTATGCTCACCGAGAGGAGATTTAAGAATGAAAGTATTAGTGACGGGTGTTGGCGGACAGCTTGGTCATGATGTGATGAACGAACTGGCATCCCGCGGATATGAGGGAATCGGTTCGGACATCAAAGAAACATACAGCGGAATTCAGGATGGTACAGCGGTGACAACAATGCCGTATGTACCGATGGATATCACAGATGCAGCTTCGGTAGAAAAAGTCCTGACAGAGGCTGCTCCGGATGTAGTGGTACATTGTGCGGCATGGACAGCCGTTGATCTTGCGGAAGATGAAGATAAGAAAGACATCGTAAAAGCTGTCAATGCAACAGGAACAAAGAATATTGCAGATGTATGCAAGAAACTGGACTGTAAGATGGTTTACATCAGCACAGACTATGTATTCGACGGACAGGGAACGAAAGCATGGGAACCGGATTGCAAAGATTACAAACCTCTGAACGTATACGGAGAAAGTAAACTGGCGGGAGAACTTGCAGTGTCTGAGACTCTGGATAAGTATTTTATCGTACGTATCGCATGGGTATTTGGAAAGAATGGAAAGAACTTTATCAAGACAATGTTAAATGTGGCAAAGACACATGATACATTAAAGGTTGTAAATGACCAGATCGGAACACCGACCTATACATTTGACCTTGCAAGACTTCTTGTTGACATGATAGAGACAGATAAATATGGTTACTACCATGCAACCAACGAAGGCGGATATATCAGCTGGTATGACTTTACGAAAGAAATCTTCCGTCAGGCAACAGCACTTGGACATGAAGAATATAGTGAAGAGAAAGTAACCGTTCTTCCTGTAACAACAGAAGAATATGGAGTGTCAAAAGCTGCGAGACCTTTTAACAGCAGACTGGATAAGAGTAAGCTTGCAGAAAATGGATTTACCCCACTTCCGACATGGCAGGATGCGCTTGGAAGATATCTGAAAGAAATCGAATTCTAAGGAGATAATAAAATGGGACAGATTAAAGTAGAAAAAAATGCAGGCGGTATCCAGGGACTTTGTGTGATCGAACCAACGGTACACGGTGACGCAAGAGGATACTTTATGGAGACATACAACCAGAAAGACATGGAGGAAGCCGGACTTACAATGCAGTTCGTTCAGGACAATCAATCATGCTCAACAAAAGGAGTTTTAAGAGGATTACATTTCCAGAAAGAATTTCCACAGGGCAAACTGGTACGAGTCGTAAAAGGTTCTGTATTTGATGTTGCTGTAGACTTGAGAAGTGACAGTGAGACATACGGAAAATGGTTCGGTGTGGAGCTGACAGAAGAAAATAAGAAACAGTTCTATATTCCGGAAGGATTCGCACATGGATTCCTGGTATTGAGTGATATTGCTGAGTTCTGCTACAAATGTACAGACTTCTATCACCCGGGAGATGAAGGCGGTCTTGCATGGAACGATCCTGAGATCGGTATCGAGTGGCCGACACTGACAGGAGAGTACAAAGGAACAGCTTCCGGTGAAGGATATGCACTGGAAGATGGAACTGCGCTGAACTTAAGCGAAAAAGATCAGCTCTGGGTTGGATTAAAGGATACATTCCATTTTTAAATCGCCATGCGTTCGAAAGAAGCTGCCAGTGGCAGGTTCTGTAGATTTAAGATAATAAAAGCTTCGGATCATACGAATCCGGAGCTTTTTTGTTATCTTAAACTGTTATTCATATAATATTAAGAATATAAATATTGCTCAATTATTAACTATATGTTACAATAAATCGGATAAAAAGGGAAAATATGTAATAATATGTACGAGGAATATCTTAATGAGTGGTAAATTAGATTATATAAATATGATAAAAAAAGTATCTCCCTATAATTTGAAAAAGGGGATACTTTATTTGCGCCATTATGGACCGAAAGGATTCTGGATAAAATTAACAGAACGTTTCCAGAAAAGCGATATTGATTATAAAGAATGGTATGAAAATCACAGACCATCTGAACAGGAATTAGAAAGAGAACGGAAGCAGGTATTTGAATACAGTCCTAAGATCAGCATCCTGGTACCGGTATACAATACACCGGAGGTGTTTTTAAAGCAGATGATCCAGTCAGTGAGAAAGCAGACTTATACGAACTGGGAATTGTGTATTGCCAATGCTAATCCTTCTAATCAGGAAGTAAGTAGTATTCTGAATGTTGCAGGCAAGAAGGACAACAGGATCAAAGTAGTGGATGTTCCGGAAAATGAAGGAATTGCACAGAATACGAACAGAGCATTGGAGAGCGCAACGGGAGAATTTGTAGGATTGCTGGATCATGATGATCTTCTGGAAGAAAATGCACTGTATGAAATTGTAAGCTGCCTGAACAAAGATCGCAAGACAGATGTGCTATATACAGACGAAGATAAAGTGACGACAGATTTGGATGAATATTTTTCTCCGAATTTTAAGCCGGACTTTAATTTGGATATGTTGAGAGCAAATAATTACATCTGTCATTTTTTTGTTGCAAAAAAAGCATTAATTGAATCGGTAGGAAAGTTCAGAGCGGAATATAACGGGGCGCAGGATTATGATCTGATCTTACGATGTACGGAACAGGCGGAAAGAATCTCTCATGTTGCAAAGATATTATATCACTGGCGGGTGCATAAGGAATCAACAGCAGATAATCCTTTAAGTAAAATGTATGCATATGAAGCTGGAAAGAAGGCAATCGAAGATCATCTCAGACGATGCCATACAAAAGGAGAAGTCCTTCAGACGGAAAATCTTGGATTTTACAGAGTAAAATATCCTGTGACAGGAAATCCGCTGGTGTCTATTCTGATCCCGAATAAAGATCAGGCAGAGACATTAGATAAATGCCTGAAGTCAATAGAAAAACTGACGGATTATGAGAATTATGAAATTATCATTATTGAGAATAATAGTACGGAAGAGAAGACTTTTGAATACTATGAACAGATTTGCAATGATAAGATCCGTGTCGTATACTGGGAAAAAGAATTTAATTATTCGGCAATTAATAATTTTGGTGCAAAACAGGCAAAGGGAGATTATTTACTGCTGTTAAATAATGACATGGAAGTGATAAGTCGTGACTGGCTTACAGAGTTGCTTTCAACATGTCAGCGAAAAGAAGTTGGTGCAGTAGGCGCTAGACTATATTATCCGGATGATACGGTGCAGCATGCGGGAATCATCATTGGAATCGGAGGAGTTGCCGGCAGTGTCTTTGTCGGTATGAAACGCGGTTATACAGGATATATGCACAGAGCGGCTATCCAGCAGGATTTAAGTGCTGTGACAGCGGCCTGTATGATGATGAAACGTTCGGTATTTGAAGAAGTCGGCGGACTGGAAGAAGAGCTGAAAGTAGCGTTTAATGATGTGGATCTGTGTCTTAGAATACGGGAAAAAGGACATCTGATCGTGTATGATCCATATGTAGAGTTATATCATTATGAATCTAAGACTAGAGGAGCTGAAGATACGAAAGAAAAAGTGCGCAGATTTCAGGGAGAGATAGAATATATGCGCAGCCATTGGATTGACATATTGAAAAATGGAGATCCAGCGTATAATCCGAATCTTTCCTTAAAAAAATGGGACTATTCCCTGAAAGTGAACTAACGGAGAAATTATGTGTGAAGTAACAATCGTAATACCTAATTACAAAGGAAAAGAGTATCTGTTTTCCTGTGTGAAAAGTTTGTATGAAAAGGATCAGACAGAAAAGAAAATCCTGATCATAGATAATGCCTCGAATGATGGAAGTATAGAGGAAGTTGTAAAAGAATATCCGGAAGTTGAATGTGTGATGCTGGATAAGAACTATGGCTTTTGCAGAGCAGTTAATATCGGTATTGAAAAGACAGATACACCATATGTGATCTTGTTAAATAATGATACGGTGATAAAAGATAACTATGTAAAGTATCTGCTGGATTCGATCAAGAAAGATCCGAACATATTTTCTGTGGAGCCTAAGATGATCCAGTATCATGATCCGTCCAAAATTGACAGCGCAGGAACCTATTATAATGCACTTGGATGGGCATACGCATATGGAAAAGACAAAAGTGTGAAGAAATACAATAATATAAGAAAGATTTTTGCAGCATGCGGAGGGGCTTCAATCTATCGGAAAAAAGTATTTGAAGAGATTGGAATGTTTGATGAGAAGCATTTTGCATATCTGGAAGACATAGATGTGGGATATCGTGCCAGGATAGCGGGATACGATAATTTATATGAACCCAAATCAGAAGTGATCCATGTGGGAAGTGCGGCAAGCGGAGCAAGATATAATGAATTTAAAGTCAAGATGTCTTCACGCAATAATGTATATCTGATATATAAAAATATGCCGGTTGTACAGAAGATACTGAACAGTCCGTTCCTTTTTGTGGGATTTTTGGTGAAGTACCTGTTTTTCCTTCGCAAGGGATACGGAAAGCTATATGTCAATGGTATTAAAGAAGGGCTGCATATGGGGGAAAAATCAGATAAAGTAAAATATGAATCCGGCCATCTTAAGAATTATATAAAGATTCAGATAGAACTATGGATAAATATTTTCCGGCGTCTGGCATAGGAAAACGAAATAATAGATAAAGTTGGTGAGTAAAATTGATCAAGGAAAATCAAGGGTTATTAAATAAAATACATGTGGTACTGGATGCGGTAGTGATTGTAATTTCGTATGTGCTTTCATGGTATCTGAGATTCAGGAGCGGCATTTTTGAGATGGATCCGTGGTATCTTTCTCTGCAAGTATATATGAGTGTACTGATATTCATTATACCGGGATATCTGTTGCTATATTATATTTTTCAGTTATATACTCCGAAAAGAGTCAGAGGAAGAAGACTGGAAGCATGGAATATCCTTCAGGCGAACACGATAGGCTTTCTGGTATTTATTTTAGTACTTTATTTCAGACATCAGACAGATTTTTCCAGAACGATGATCTTTGTTTTTTACTGTATTAATATTTTTCTGGAAATAGTAGAGCGTAATGTGATCAGAATGGGACTTCGGAAGATCAGAAGTCAGGGATTTAATCAGAAACATATCTTACTGATCGGATACAGCCGTGCGGCAGAACAGTACATTGACAGAATCCTGGCAAATCCGGACTGGGGATATAATATCCGGGGTATCCTTGCCGATAATGTTCCTAGAGGAACAGAATATAAGAAGGTCAGGGTACTGGGAAGAATTGATAATCTGGAAATTGTGCTGCCGGAAAATAAACTGGATGAAATCGTAATTACACTGGGTCTGGCTGAATATCATAAGCTGGAAAGAATTGTTAAAATGTGTGAAAAATCAGGTGTGCATACGAAATTTATTCCGGATTATAATAACGTTATACCGACCAAGCCGTACACCGAAGATCTGCAGGGACTTCCGGTGATCAATATCCGAAGAGTTCCGTTAAGTGATCCGCTGAATAAATGGATGAAACGCGGAGTGGATATATTTGGAGCAATTGTAGCAATTATTCTCTTTTCTCCGGTTATGATCGTAACGGCAATTATGATCAAGAAGACTTCGCCGGGGCCTTTGATCTTTTCGCAGGAAAGAGTAGGGCTGCAGAATCGTCCGTTTAAAATGTATAAATTCCGTTCAATGATCGTACAGGATGAGAAAAAAGAAAAGAAAGGCTGGACGACCAAAGATGATCCGCGTGTTACGACGGTCGGAAGGTTTATAAGAAAAACAAGTATAGATGAACTGCCTCAGCTTTTTAATGTCCTTCGAGGGGACATGAGTCTTGTAGGGCCGAGACCGGAAAGACCGCAGTTTGTAGAAAAGTTTAAAGAAGAAATACCTCGGTATATGATCAAACATCAGGTAAGACCGGGACTTACGGGATGGGCTCAGGTAAATGGATACAGAGGAGATACGTCTATTAAGAAGAGAATAGAGCATGATCTGTATTATATTGAAAACTGGACACTTGGATTTGACTTTAAGATTATATTTTTAACATTTTTCAAAGGATTTATTAATAAAAATGCCTATTAGCTTTAAGGAGAAGTCATGAGTAAACGTAATAAAAAAAGATTAACCAGAAGACAGCAGGAAATACGAAGAAAAAGACTGAAAAAACGCAGAAGACGCAGAAGACTTGTAATTATTTTGGAATTGATCATTCTGTGTATTCTGGGAACAACAGCGTTTGGCTTATTTAAGCTGGGAAAAATGGAACGCACCAATCTTTCGAATATAAAGAACAACGGACTGAAACAGACCGGATATACCAATGTTGCATTATTTGGTCTGGATTCAAGAGGAAAGGATCTTGGAAAAGGAAACCGGACAGATACGATTATGATCGCAAGCATCAATAATGAAACCAAAAAAGTAAAGCTTGTGTCTGTGTACAGGGATACGATGTTAAAACAGAACGGAGAGCATTATGATAAAGCCAATGCGGCTTATTCAGTAGGCGGACCTGAGACGGCAGTCAATATGCTCAATGAGAATCTGGATCTTGATATTCAGGATTATGTCAGTGTCAATTTCCTTGCATTAGCCGATGTGATAGATATGGTTGATGGTATTACGGTAAAATTAACGGATGAAGAAGTTGTGCATATGAACAACTATTGTGTAGAGACTTCTAAAGTAACAGGTAAGAAATATAAGAAGATCGAACCGGCAGTAGCCGGAACGTATAAATTAAACGGCGTGCAGGCGGTATCTTATGCGAGAATAAGATATACAGCAGGCGGTGATTATAAGAGAACAGAAAGACAAAGACTGGTCCTTAAGAAAACAGCAGATAAATTGAAACAGCAGGATCTGGCAACGCTTAATAAGATTATAGATAAGGTAATGCCGGAGGTATCAACAAGCTTCACTACAAAGGAGATATTAAGTCTTGCCACAGGTGCCTTTGATTATGAGCTGGGCGAAACTACAGGTTTCCCGTTTGATCTGGAAACTCCGGAACAGATACCGGGATACAGTGGTTCATATGTCATCCCGAAAGGACTGGAAGAAAATGTAATAAAGCTGCATCAATTCTTATATCCGAATAAGGATTATACACCGACGGCAACGGTTACAGATATAAGTAATACTTTGAATGATATGACCAATGTATATCCAAATACAACAGAAAGCGGAACATCACAAAATGAATAAGAAGAAAGTAGATGTCGTAATTCCGGTATATCATCCGGGATCAGAATTTGAAAAGCTGATGGAGCGTCTGGAAAGACAGACCTATGAAGTAAACCGTATCTTTTTGATGCATACAACAGACGGACAGAGTCTGGAAAGCATGAAGGAACGTTATAAAAATGTGACAGTTGAAGAGATTACTCCGGATGAATTTGATCATGCCGCAACGAGAGACAAAGGAATCCGGCAATCGGATGCAGATATTGTGATCTGTATGACACAGGATGCCTGCCCGGATAACGAGTATCTGGTAAGTGAACTGGTACAGGCTTTGGAAGAAGCAAATGTTGCAGTTGCGTATGCGAGACAGCTTCCTAGAAAAGAAAGTACATTATTAGAAAGATATACGAGACAATTTAATTATCCGCAGGAAAGCAAAGTGAAATCTTCGAAAGATCTGGAAAAAATGGGAATCAAAACATTCTTCTGTTCGGATGTATGTGCAGCCTATAACCGGGATATGTATTTGAAAAACGGTGGATTCGAGAAAAAAGCAATATTTAATGAAGATATGATATACGCAGCGAAGGTTATAGAGAATGAACAGAAAGTATATTATAATGCAAAAGCAAGGGTAATCCATTCGCATAATTACAATTTTGCACAACAGTTTCACCGAAACTTTGATATGGCCGTTTCCCAGGCACAGCATCCTGAGATATTCCGGAAGGTAAGCTCAGAAAAAGAAGGAATGAAACTGATAAAGAATACAGTCGCTTTTTTGATAAAACAGAGAAGGCCATGGCTTGTTTTTAAACTTTTCACAGATTGTGTAGCGAAATATGCAGGATATCTTCTTGGACGAAAATATCAAAAACTGCCGAAAAAGATTGTATTAAAATGCACAATGAATCCGAGATATTGGACATAAACAGGAAAACAGGACTGAAAATATTGAAATTTAGAAAAAAATAGGGTAATATGTAAAAAGGTTTGTGTTAATTTAGGATAAATGCGGAAAGGATATGAAGTATGGCAAGAAATACAGGGAAAAAGGTCAGACGAAGAGGGCGTCGCAGAAAAAGAGGCTTTGCGACCTGGTCTATAGGGAAGAAAATAGGTGCTGTATTAGGCGGAACTCTTCTGGGCGTAGTAGTTATAGGATCAGTCATTCTGGCAAGTAAGATGAATAAACTGAGTTCGGTGAAACTCGATACAGATAAATTAAACATTTCTGATGAAGTAAAACATGAAAAAGGATACACGAATGTAGCGTTATTTGGTCTGGATTCAAGAGAAAATGATCTGGGCAAAGGAAATCGAAGTGATACGATCATAATAGCAAGTCTGAATAATGATACGAAAGAAGTTAAATTGGTATCTATTTATCGTGATACATTATTAGAATTAGATGACGGAAGTTATAATAAAGCGAATTCTGCATATTCTTTTGGAGGACCGGAAGGCGCAGTATCGCTGATTAACCGTAATCTGGATATGAATATTGAAAAATATGTAACCGTAAACTTTAATGCACTGGTAGATGTTATCGATGCGGTAGGAGGACTGGATCTGGAACTGACGCATGATGAAGTTGTGCATATGAACAACTATTGTGTCGAAACTTCAAAAGTAACAGGAAAAAGTTATGAGAAGATCGAGCCGGAAGTAGAGGGTACATATCATTTGAATGGTGTGCAGGCAGTGTCTTATTCCCGAATCCGTTATACGGAAGGAGGAGACTTTAAGCGTGCAGAACGTCAGCGCCTGGTATTACAGAAAATTGCAGATAAAGCGCAGAACATGAGTGTCGGCACTGTTAATAAGATCATAGACAGTGTATTTCCGCAGATATCAACAAACTTTACACTGGCTGAAATGATCGGATATGCAAAGAATCTTACAAAGTATAAATTAGGAGATTCGATTGGTTTTCCGGCTGAAAATACAACGGATATGTTAAATGAAGTAGGAAGCGTCGTAATCCCGAAGACCTTGTCTTCGAATGTACTTGAGGTGCATAAATTTCTGTTTGGAAGTGATGGGTATTCTGTATCCAGCACGATTGAAGGCATTGAAAGTGGTATTACTGCAAAAGCGTCAGATAAGGCCAAAAGCGGTACAACGATCGAGGATGATGAGACACCGGGAAGTAAGGGGTATTCGGAAAATTATTCCAATAATTCATCCGGAACCGGTACAACAAGAAGTACCTACGGAACAACGGGTGGAAGCACTTACGGAACCGGATCTTACGGTACGTCAAACGGATATTCCGGAGGAACATCGACGGGAAGCGGAACGACCGGAAGTACAGGCAGCACTTCCTCAGGAACTACGGGAACAACCGGAGGAACAGAAGGGACAACAACAGGAGGTGGAACGACCGGAGATAATGCAGGCAGCACTTCGGGAACCACTGGATCGACAGAAGGAACGGAATAAATAGTAATAAAAGATAAAGGGGTAGGTTACATGAGAAGAATTAAAAAGATATTTGTAACATTCTTGGCGATATGTATGATATGTCCATGTCTGTCGGTGATAACAGAAGCAGCGACAGCAGAACTGCGTTTTGCGGATCCGTCCACTACAGTAGGAGCGGAAGTTGATGTAAAGACCAAGCTGACTTCTGCTTCATCAATGCAGTCTATGGAAGCGACTTTAACGTATGACAAAAGTGAATTGAGATTTATCAGCGGTGATAATGCGACGGGAAAGGATGGAACCATTAAGATTTCCTGGACCGGAAGTGGAACAACTGCAGAATTTAATCTGAAGTTTCAGGCATTAAAAGAAGGTACTTCGAATATCGAAGTGTCAAGTGCTACGGGTACTGCGGAAGACGGAACGAACCTGGAAGTAACACAGGGAAGTTCTGCAGTTACGATCGGAGCTGGCGATCCGTCTCTGATTAAGGAAGAGACCAGTACCGAAGATACAACAACATCGACAGCAGATGGTGCCGTTGTGAAAGTGAACGGCAAGAAGTATGTTGTGACCAGCGATTTTTCGGAAGAGATCATTCCGGAAGGTTTTAAAAAAGGCGAGCTGACATTTGAAGGTTCAAAGTATTCTGTGATCACACAGGAGGCAAGTGGAATCAATGCAATGTATCTGACTGAAAAAGACAGCGATGATGCAGATTTCTATATGTATAACAGTGATGATGGATCTTTCGCACCGTTTGAAGAAGTTGAGATTGCAAAAGACAGATATATTATCCCATTGATGAATGATGGAAAGGTGAATCTGCCAAGCCAGTATCAGAAGACAACTCTGACATTAAATGGTAAAGAATTTGACACCTGGCAGGATACAAAAGACGCAGAATATTATATTATTTATGCTTTGAATTCTGACGGTGAAAAGACAACATATCGTTATGATACGACAGATGGAACCTATCAGAAATACACACCGGAATCAACCGGCAGTTCTTCTTCAGAAAGTAAGTTAAGTAACGGAAAAGGAATATGGGGAAAAATCCTTAATTTTGTAGAGAATTTCCTGGATATTGTAGTTATTATAGCAATTGCATTAATCTTACTGCTTGTTCTGGTACTTATTGTCACAGCAGTCAAGCTTAGACACAGAGATCTGGAATTAGATGATCTGTATGATGAATATGGAATTGATCTGGATGAAGAAGAGGAAGCATTAAAAGCTAAGAAAAAAGAAGAGAAACAGGAAAAGAAAGCACAGAAAGCTTCAAAACAGGTTTCGAAAAAAGCAGCTAAGAAATATGATGATGAAGATGAATTTGAAGGATACGATGAGGATGATCTTTGGGTTACAGAAAACATAGCCAAAGCCATGGAAAAACCAAAGAAGCAGAAGAGCGTCAAACACGCAACGGCAAAAAAAGCAGCTGCAAAGGGTGTACGTTCTTTAGATGAGACAGGTCCTGCTATCCGTAAACCTGTAAAGAACATTAATCTTCAGGATACAGATGATTTTGAAAAATTTACTCCTTTAGATGAAGAAGAGTTCGATAATTTTGAAGGATATTATTCGGATGATGATTACGATATGTTTGGTTCAAATGACTATGATTATGACGACGATGAGTTATTTGATGCAACGGCAGATCTCTTAAGTAATCACCCGGAAAAGAAGAGAAGTCATGCGGAGATGGATGACACATTTAAGATGGATGTTATTGATCTGGATTAATTACTGAATTAAAATTTTATAAGAAATAAAACCGGCCGCCTGATATCGGAAAATCTGATATCAGGCGGCCGGTTTTGCTGATACTTGAGCGTGTAAGACATGAAGATTACTCTTCAGTTTTGAGAAGATCTTTCAAAGAAGAAAACTGATATCCCATGGATTCCCATTTGTTAAGAAGTTCATCGAGGATTTCTCCGTTGGTTTTCGAAGTGTTGTGAAGTAGTACAATGGCACCGGGATGAATACGGCCGAGTAATTTGTCAAAAGCCTCTTCTTTGGATGGCTGGGCATCGGTAAGCCAGTCAACATAGGCGAGACTCCAGAAGAAGGTATGATATCCCATATCTTTGGCCATCTGTAGATTTTCGGTATTGTATTTTCCCTGAGGCGGCCGGTAAAATCGTGTCATCGACTTTCCGGTGATCTTTTTGAAAAGATCTTCGACATCTGAAAGCTCTTTTGAGAAGGTTTCCTGTGTCGCAATCTGTGACATATCGGGATGATGATACGTATGATTGCCGACGGTGTGACCTTCTTTTTGCATTTGTTTGATCAGATCTGGATTATCCTGCAGAAAATTGCCGACGACAAAAAAGGTAGCAGGAACATGATGCTTTTTCAGAGCCGCCAGGATAGAAGGGGTATTGCCATTTTCGTAACCACAGTCAAAAGTCAGATAAATCACTTTCTGATCAGTGTTTCTGGCATAGTAGGCATTATATTTTTTTAATTCATCGAATGAGGCATTTCCGACGGGAGCTTTTCCTTCCTCCTGAAAACTCAATCCCCAGTTTTCGATGGTTGGGAGAACAAAGGAATGAGAAGAAGATACAAAAGTGCGGCTGGCCGGAGTCAAAGTTGTTTCACTGGCGGGGAAAATTCGGGCAATCAATCCTCCGGCAAAAAAACAGAAGGAAAAGAAGAAAAGGAGGATTAACGGTTTATATCTGGAATAAAGGGTGGAAAAAGAAAGATGAGTTTTGGGTATATGGAATCTGAACATAGAAACTCCGGAAAACTTTTTATACAGTTATATGATGCCCTAAGGAAAAAGATGTGCGGAAAAGGACACAAACTTGCAAAGAATAGGGAATGATAGTAGTATAGGAACGTAGAATTATTAAGAACAGATATAAGAAAGAATAAATGAAACGGGATGAAAACATGGCCAGAGAATATGTGAAAAAAGATAATATGCTGAGTAAAGAAATCCGTTATAAAAAAACAGAGAAGGGTATGATGATCACTGAATATTATGGAAATGACAGTTATGTGGTGCTGCCGGATGAGATAGAAGGTGAGCCGGTCACGATACTGGGAGATTATGCATTTTCCAGAAATCTTTCAGTTGAGGAAATATGGATGCCGTTGGAACTTAAAGAAGTTGGAAGATATGCATTTTACAGGTGCCGGAATCTGAGAAAATTAGTACTTGGCAACAGACTTCTGGATATGGGAGGTGGTGCACTTACAGGCTGCCATCTGGAAGAAGTAGAGATATATCTTCAGGACGGAAAAAAGAGCTGTCTGAAGTCGATTGTAGAAGAGATGCGGTACCAGATGAGGATATATCTACATGCGCCTGAAGGAGGACAGGAAGCAAAACTACTCTTTCCGGAGCATTATGAAGAGGCGGTGGAGAACACCCCTGCAAGAATACTGGAAACGCATCATCACGGGGCAGGCGGATATTATCGTCAGTGTTTTTATGACCGTGAACTGGACTATCGAAAATATGATGAGATGTTTTATCATACGGTTGCGGAAGACACAGAGGAGACGGCAGTGGAACTGGCACTGAACCGCCTGCGGTTCCCGGCAGAACTTTCAGATAAGAACAGACAAGGTTATGAAGAATACTTAAAAAAGCACATGACTGCGGTGGCAAAATGGACGGTGAAGCAGGAAGAGGTGGAAGGAATCCGGTTCCTGCAAAGAAGAAAATTATGGACAGAACAATCTTTACAGGCGGGAATGGATTTCGCGGCAGAAGGTAGCAAAACAGAAATTCTGAGTATTTTTATGGATATCAGAAAGGATCAGTTTCCAAAGAAGAAAAAGACATTTGAGCTATAGAGTATTTATAAAACAAGTAGAGAAGAAAAGCAATGGACAGAGAAAAGATAGAAAATAACAGAGAAACCATAGAAAAGGACCGCCTGGAAAATATAAGCCGTAAGATTCTTGTTATGGCAAGGAATGAACTGTATATGAAGATGCGGTTCCTGGATGTAGCATTCTCCAGTCTTCCGTTTGTACTTGATACGGGTGCGGAAGGTATGGGAACAGAAGGACTGTATCTGTATTATGATCCACAATATCTCGGGGGATTGTTCAGGGAAGACCAAGTGATGGTGAACAGGATCTACCTGCATCTGGTGCTGCATGGGATTTTTCGCCATATGATCCGCAGAAAAGGAAGAGAGGAACGGCTTTATCATCTGTCATGTGATATTGCTGTGGAATCGATCATCGATGAATTACAGTATCGGTGTGTTATGAAGGCCAGGTCGTTCCCAAGAAGAGAAATGTACCGTGAACTGAAAAAAGAAATGAAAACGCTTACGGCAGAACGAATATATGAAGTGCTGAGGAAAAAAGCGCTGACACAAAAGCAGCTTGAACAACTGGAGGTGGATTTCCGGGTAGACGATCACAGTTACTGGCCAAAAGCTGAGGAGAAAAAAAGACAGAATCAGATTGAAAACCGCTGGCAGGATATCAGTGAGCGTATGGAGACAGAGATGGAGACGTTTTCCAAAGAAGCATCACAGACATCCGGAAGTCTGATCGATCAGGTGAAAGTAGAAAATCGGGAGCGAATGGATTACCGGGAATTTTTAAGAAAATTTTCGGTGTTAAAAGAAGAGATGACGGTGGATCCGGATTCTTTTGATTATACTTTCTACAGTTATGGATTAACTATGTATGGGAATATGCCGTTGATTGAGCCACAGGAATGGAAAGAAGTTCAGAAGGTAGAAGAATTTGTTATTGTGATCGATACATCGATGTCCTGTTCGGGAGAATTGGTGAAAAAATTTCTGGAGGAGACTTACGGCGTATTAAGTGAAAACGACAGCTTTTTCCGAAAAGTGAACATTCATATCATTCAATGTGATGATCAGGTTCAGACGGATCAGAAGATCACGTGCGAAGAAGAGCTGAAAGAATACATGGACAAACTGGAATTAAAAGGCGAAGGCGGAACGGATTTCAGGCCGGCATTCTCGTATGTGGATGAACTGGTCCGCCAGCATACATTTGAACATTTACGGGGAATGATCTATTTTACGGATGGTCGGGGAATCTATCCGGCGAAAAGGCCTGTATATGAGACGGCATTTGTGTTCATGGAGGAAGACTATGAAGATGTAGATGTTCCGCCCTGGGCAATAAAGATCATCCTGGAAGAAGATCTGGATTTCTGATCAGATGAAATAAATAACAGCAAAAGAAGGGAATACAATGGATATAAAAAGAGCCAAAAAAGAAATCAAAGATTCGATAGAGGCATATCTTGCCAAAGATGAATATGGAGATTATATGATCCCATCAATAAGACAAAGACCAATTCTCCTGATGGGGCCTCCGGGAATCGGTAAGACACAGGTTATGGAACAGGTGGCAAAGGAGTGTAAAGTCGCACTGGTATCTTATACGATCACACATCATACCAGACAAAGTGCGGTCGGACTTCCGTTTATTGAAAAGAAGATGTACGATGGGAAAGAGTACTCGGTTACAGAATATACGATGAGTGAGATCATCGCTTCGGTATATGATAAGATGGAAGAGACAGGACTTAGAGAAGGAATTCTGTTCATTGATGAGATCAACTGCGTGTCTGAGACTCTGGCTCCGACAATGTTACAGTTTTTGCAGTGTAAGACATTTGGTAATCAGAAGATTCCGACAGGATGGATCATTGTAGCGGCAGGTAATCCGCCGGAGTACAATAAGTCGGTACGGGATTTTGATGTGGTAACATTGGATCGAATCAAGAAGATCGATGTAGATGTGAATTATGATGTATGGAAAGAATATGCGTACCGGGCAGATATTCATCCGGCGATTCTGGCATATCTTGAGATCAGGAGAGACTATTTTTACCGGATGGAGACGACGGTAGATGGAAAGGTCTTTGCAACAGCCAGAGGCTGGGAAGATCTGTCACAGCTTCTGAAGACTTATGAAAAGCTTGGAAAGAAAGCGGACAGAGAGGTTGTACATCAGTATATCCAGCACTGGAAGATCGCAAAAGATTTTGCCAATTATCTGGAACTGTATCATAAGTATAAAAAAGATTATGGACTTGAGAAGATTATTGAAGGTGTCTATACCAGGGATACGCTGGAGAGACTTCGATATGCAGCATTTGATGAGAGGTTCAGTGTTGTAAATATGTTGATCGGCCGTCTGGGAAGCTGCTTCAAAGAATATTTCCTAAAAGACAGACTGGTTACAATGATATATGAATATCTGAAGTTATATAAATCCAATCTGCAAATGGATCTTGTCGTCTGTGAAGCCAGAGAGCAATATGAAAAATTACGGAAAGAAGAACAGATGACAAAGCAGGACGAGCATGTAAGAAAACAGGTGCTGGATAAACTGGAATCTTACGAACAGCTTGCAAAAGAAGAACATCTGGAAGGAGAGGCAGCATTTGAACGTATAAAAGAGGTGTTTGGAAATGAAGTGGCAGAGAGAGAAGAACTGACAGAACGTACACTTTCCGCATTGGAACATGCATTTGAATTTATGGAAGATGCATTTGGGGACAGTCAGGAGATGGTTTCTTTTGTTACAGAACTTAACACGAACTATTATAGTATTCAGTTCTTAAAGGAAAATGACTGTGATAAGTATTATCAGTATAATAAGAAACTGTTATTTGACAAACAGCAGGAGGAGATCCTGTCAGAACTAAATGAAGTAGAACAGGATCTGAACACTGCCATAAAATAGATGATTAGTATGTAAGTTTATATCCATGACGGATTTTGCGATAAATTTTCCAGATAATCATGGCCGGAAAGCTGAACGCAATATATAGTGATGATAGAATTCCGACACCCCCACCGACGATCATAAGAATTAAAATGCCAATATTCATAAGTCAAAGTCCTCCTTGTCAATGTTTTTATATATTGATGTTATATATGATGTGGAATTTTGCTTCCGGGTACATTGTATGGACTTTTGGTAAGAAGATAAAGAGAAACGGATGGATCTTAACACGGTATGAACAAGAATCGTTATTTTCTTAACATTGTTTTAGCGAAAGAAGTACATTTACTTTAAAGACAACAGGTGTTAAAATAAGCAATGAATGTAAACGAAGATGATATAAGACCCGGGGAGGTCTTAAACAAGATGAGATAAAGGAGAAATATATATGAAATGGAATCAGTTTCGTCTGAAGACAACAACAGAGGCAGAAGATATCGTCAGCAGCATGCTTGCTGATCTTGGAATCGAAGGAGTGCAGATCGAAGATAAGATCCCGCTTACACAGTCTGACAAAGAGCAGATGTTCGTAGACATCCTGCCGGATATGCCGGAAGATGACGGATGTGCATACCTGACATTCTATCTGGATGAAGAAGTAGACAAGCATGAGATGTTACTGAAGGTCAGACAGGAATTAGAAGAGATGAGAAGTTATCTGAATGTGGGAGACTGTACGATCGAGGAGTCCCAGACAGAAGATGTAGACTGGGTAAATAACTGGAAGCAGTATTTCCATCAGTTCTATATTGATGACATTCTTGTCATTCCTTCATGGGAGAATGTAGAGGCAAAAGACAGCGACAAGATGGTGATCCATATCGATCCGGGCACAGCATTCGGAACCGGTATGCATGAGACCACACAGCTCTGCATCCGCCAGCTTAAGAAATATGTGACAGAAGATACAGAGATCTTAGACGTTGGATGTGGAAGCGGAATCCTTGGAATGTTGGCGTTAAAGTTCGGCGCAAAGCATTCGGTAGGAACAGACCTGGATCCGTGTGCGATCGATGCAACCTACGAGAATATGGACAACAACGGAATCAGCAGAGACCAGTATGAAGTCATGATCGGTAATATCATTGATGATAAAGAAGTACAGGATAAGGTCGGTTATGAGAAATACGATATCGTAGCAGCAAATATCCTGGCAGATGTACTGGTACCGCTGACACCTGTGATCATCCACCAGTTGAAAAAGGGCGGTATCTATATCACAAGCGGAATCATCGAAGATAAAGAAGAAGTGGTCGTAGAAGCTGTGAAGAAAGCAGGCCTCGAAGTTCTGGAAGTGAACCACCAGGGCGAATGGGTATCTGTAACGGCAAGAAAGAATTAGAGGATTCGATATGCAACATTTTTTTGTGTCACCGGAGCAGGTGAAGGAAGAAAAGATCTACGTAGAGGGCGGCGACGTCAATCATATGAAGAATGTACTCCGCATGAAGACCGGTGAAGAACTTACGGTAAATGACGGAGAAGGCAGTCAGTACCTGTGTGCAGTGGAATCCTATGAAGCAGATATGGCAGTGCTTAAGATACTGGAGAAAAAGCAGGACGAGAGCGAGCTTGCATCAAAGATCTATCTGTTCCAAGGACTTCCAAAGCAGGACAAGATGGAACTGATCGTGCAGAAGTCGGTAGAACTCGGCGCATATCAGGTAATCCCGGTGGCGACAAAGCGAGCCGTGGTCAAGCTGGATGCGAAGAAGGCGAAGAAGAAGGTCGAACGCTGGCAGCAGATTGCGGTCAGTGCGGCGAAGCAGGCAGGACGAGGTATTATTCCTGAGGTGGGAGAAGTATGCACTTATGCGCAGGCATTAAAGCAGGCAGAAGAACTGGACGTTGTCCTGATCCCATACGAACTGGCAAAAGGGATGGAAGAGACGAAGCAGATCATCGCAGGGATCAGACCGGGGCAGTCGGTCGGCATCTTTATCGGACCGGAAGGCGGCTTTGAGGAAGAAGAAGTAGCACTTGCCATGAAAACCGGGGCAAATCCGGTGACACTTGGCAAGAGAATCCTTCGGACAGAGACTGCAGGACTTACGATGCTTTCGGTTCTGATGTTCCATCTGGAAGGGTAGAAACATAATCTAATACTAAGAATGAAGAGTACAGGAAGTGAAGAAATGAAGGAAGTATATCTGGATAATTCGGCGACTACCATGGCATACCGAAGCGTCGGGGAACTGGTGCAGAAGGTCATGTGTGAAGACTATGGCAATCCGTCTTCTATGCATAACAAAGGTGTGGAAGCAGAAAAATATATAAAAGAAGCAAAAGAAACATTTGCCAGACTCTGGAAGGTACAGGAAAAGGAAGTGTATTTTACTTCCGGCGGTACGGAGAGTGACAATATGGCACTGATCGGCGCGGCAAGAGCGAATAAGCGTGCAGGCAACCACCTAATCACATCATCCATCGAGCACCCGGCAATCATCAACACCATGCGTTTCCTTGAGGAAGAAGAAGGATTCCGTGTGACCTATCTTCCGGTAGATCAGTACGGAAGAATCCGTCTGGATGCGTTGAAAGAAGCGCTGTGTGAAGATACGATCCTGGTATCGATCATGTATGTGAACAACGAAGTGGGTTCCGTACAGCCGATTCAGGAAGCGGCAAGTATCGTAAAGGCATATAATAAAGACATTTTATTCCATGTCGATGCGGTACAGGGATTTGGAAAATACAAGATCTACCCGAAGAAACTGAAGGTAGATATGTGCTCCATCAGCGGTCACAAGATCCACGGACCGAAGGGCGTGGGTGCATTATACATCGGTGAAAATGTAAAGATCCGCCCGATCGTTTATGGCGGCGGCCAGCAGCATGACATGCGTTCCGGAACGGAAAATGTACCGGGAATCGCAGGACTTTCCCTGGCGGCAAAGACGATTTACGATAACCTCGATGAAAAAGTGGAGAAGATGCGGGCGTTAAAACAGCATTTCATCGAAGGCGTGGAAAAGATCGAGAATACAACGATCCATGGTTTATACGATGAGACGTCGGCACCGCATATTATCAGTGTAGGAATCGCAGGGATCAGAAGTGAAGTGCTATTACATGCGCTGGAAGATAAAGGAATCTATGTGTCATCCGGATCGGCATGTGCGTCCAACCATCCGCAGATCAGCGGTGTGTTAAAAGGAATCGGGGCAAAACAGGAGTTTCTGGATGCGACGCTTCGGTTTAGTATGTCAGAATTTACTACACTGGAAGAGATTGACTATACGCTCGATGCACTATATAATATAGTACCGATGCTTAGAAGATATACCAGACATTAGAAAGTTACAGATAAAAGAGAAAGAAATCAGGAAAGGAATCAGAAGATGAGATTTCATACATTTTTATTAAAATATGGAGAGATTGGAATTAAGGGAAAGAACCGTCATCTGTTCGAAGACGCACTGGTGCGCCAGGTGCGTTATGCATTAAAAGATGTAGACGGACAGTTCGATGTACACAAATCACAGGCAAGAATCTATGTAGACTGTGAAGGAGATTATGATTACGATGAGACTGTGGAACATCTGAAGAAAGTATTCGGTCTGGTCGGAATCTGTCCGGTTGTCCGTATGGAGGACAAAGGATTCGAGGAACTGAAAAAAGATGTTGTCGCATATATGGATGAGATGTATCCAGATAAGAACTTTACATTTAAAGTAGAGTCCAGACGTGCCAAAAAGTCTTATCCGCTGAACTCTATGGAGATCAGCCGTGACCTTGGAGAAGCGATCCTGTACGCATTCCCGGAAAGCGGAATCAAAGTAGATGTACATCATCCGGATGTTATGGTAAACGTAGAAGTCAGGAATGAGATCTACGTATATTCACAGATCATCCCGGGAGCAGGCGGAATGCCGGTCGGAACCAATGGTTCGGCGATGCTTCTGTTATCCGGCGGTATCGACAGCCCGGTTGCAGGATACATGGTATCCAAACGTGGAGTAAGCCTTGAGGCTACTTACTTCCATGCGCCGCCGTATACAAGCGAACGTGCAAAACAAAAAGTTGTGGATCTTGCAAAGAAAGTGGCAAAATATTCCGGACCGATCAAGCTGCATGTCGTCAACTTTACGGATATCCAGCTTTATATCTACGATCAATGCCCGCATGATGAGCTGACGATCATTATGAGAAGATACATGATGCGTATCGCAGAACATTTTGCAAAAGAGGATGGCTGCTTAGGTATGATCACAGGGGAAAGTATCGGACAGGTGGCGAGCCAGACCATGCAGAGCCTTGCAGCAACAAACGATGTATGTACGATGCCTGTATACCGTCCACTGATCGGATTCGACAAGCAGGAGATCGTGGATGTATCAGAAAAAATCGATACTTATGAGACCTCGATCCAGCCGTTCGAAGACTGCTGTACGATCTTCGTGGCAAAACATCCGGTAACCAAGCCGAATATTGATGTGATCCGCCGTTCGGAAGAGAATCTGAATGAGAAGATCGATGAGCTGATGAAACAGGCGATTGAGACCGTTGAGATCATTGAAGTAAAATAAATGGAGTAAAAAAGAGGGCTGAACCCTTAAACAGGTCAGCCCTTTTTCTAAGTAAATCATTTACTTTTATTACTGATTAGTCACAAAGATATGGTTTTAACATTTCCATGATCTCTTCTACGTTGTCATCAGCGTGGATGTTCAGATCGATCGGTTTAGAAAGATCTAAGCTGAAGATTCCCATGATTGATTTTGCATCAATGACATATCTTCCAGATACAAGATCAAAGTCATAATCAAATTTTGTGATGTCGTTTACGAATGATTTTACTTTGTCGATTGAATTTAAAGAAATCTTTACTGTTTTCATTGGAATACCCTCCTTGATTCATTTCTTGTTCTATAGATATATTAAGAGTCAGACGAAGAAAAGTCAAGGAACAAATTGCCAAAGAATTCAGAAGATTTTCGTTAGATGTTACAACAATGTGTTAAAATAACGTTTTAAAAAGAAAGGAACAGATATATGAAGAAAGTAGCATTGCATAATCTCGGATGCAAAGTAAATGCATATGAGACGGAAGCCATGCAGGAACTGCTGGAAAAGCATGGATATGAGATCGTGCCGTTCCAGGAAGGTGCGGATGTCTATATCATTAATACCTGTACCGTAACGAATATGGCGGACCGGAAGTCCAGACAGATGCTTCATAAAGCAAGAAAGATGAACCCGGATTCTATTGTTGTTGCCTGCGGCTGCTATGTACAGGCTAAGAAAGATGATATCCCGGAAGGTATTGATATTGTCGTTGGTAATAATAAGAAGCAGAATATTGTTGAAATCCTGGAAAATTATGAAAAAGAAAAGAATCAGGATGGTCAGCGGGAAACATCAGACGAACAGGAAAAGGAAACAGAGACCTATCAGGAGATTCTGGATATCAATCATGAAAAAGTGTATGAAGATCTGCATTTAAGTACGGCGGCGGAACACACAAGAGCTTATATCAAGGTGCAGGACGGATGCAACCAGTTCTGCTCTTACTGCATCATTCCGTTCGCAAGAGGAAGGGTAAGAAGCAGAAGCCGTGACAGTGTGCTGGATGAAGTGAAGACACTGTCGGCCAATGGATATAAAGAAGTGGTACTGACCGGAATCCATCTGAGTTCGTACGGAATCGACTGTGACGACAACCTGTTGTCACTGATTCTGGCGATCCATGAAGTGGAAGGAATCGAAAGAATCCGTCTTGGATCACTGGAGCCGAGAATTATTACGGAAGAATTTGCACAGACGATCGCAAAACTTCCGAAGATGTGTCCGCATTTCCATCTGTCATTGCAGAGCGGATGCAACGCAACATTGAAGCGCATGAACCGCAGATACACAGCAGAAGAGTATTATGAGAAATGTCAGCTGCTCCGCAAATATTTCGACAACCCGGCACTTACAACGGACGTGATCGTCGGTTTTCCGGGAGAGACGGAAGAAGAGTTTGCAGAGTCGAAGGCATTTGTAGATAAAGTAGATTTTTATGAAACACATATTTTTAAATATTCCAGAAGAGAAGGAACAAAGGCAGCGGCTATGAAAGACCAGGTGCCGGATCAGATCAAGGCCGCAAGAAGCGCCGAACTTCTGGAACTGAACCGTAAGAAGCAGGCAGTTTATGAAGAAAGACTGCTTGGAACCACACAGGAGGTCCTGATCGAGGAGAAAATCGTGCGTGATGGAGAGGAACTTCAGATCGGGCACACAAAGGAATATGTGAAAATTGGTGTAAAAAATCCGAATAATCTTATTAATCAGCTTGTAAATGTAGAAATTGAAAACCAATTACAAATATTGCATTGAAATTTGAGATTTAATCATGTAGAATAAAATTGAAATATTTTTGGAGGACGTGATTATATGAAAAATATGACAAATACCCAGTTTTTCCAGGTAGAAAGTGGACCACAGATCAGCGCAAAGGACATTCTGGAGATTGTATATAAGGCATTAAGTGAAAAGGGATATAACCCGGTAAATCAGATCGTAGGTTATATTATGTCCGGAGATCCGACCTACATCACAAGCCATAACGGAGCCAGAAGTCTGATCATGAAGATGGAAAGAGATGAACTGGTAGAAGAGATGCTCAAGACGTATATCGAGCATAATGAGTGGGAATAATGACTATGAGAATCATGGGACTGGACTATGGATCTAAGACGGTAGGCGTTGCGGTCAGTGATCCTTTGGGAATTACTGCTCAGGGAGTAGAGACAATATGCAGAAAGAACGAGAACAAGCTCAGAAAGACCTGTGCGCGTATCGAAGCACTGATTGAAGAGTATCAGGTTACGAAGATTGTTCTCGGACTTCCGAAGCATATGAATAATGATATTGGAGATCGTGCGGAAAAATCAATGGCATTTGGTGAGATGTTAAAAAGACGGACCGGCCTTGAGGTCGTTATGTGGGACGAGCGTCTGACCACGGTAGAAGCTGAGCGGACTTTGATAGAGAATAAGGTGAGGCGTGAAGACCGCAAGAAGTATATTGATAAGATTGCGGCTGTTTTTATATTGCAGGGATATCTGGATTCACTTGCGCATACGCCCCTGGATTAAGAGGTGGATTATAGATGGAAAAGATTAAATTCATGTCCGAAGAGATGAATGAAGAAGTAGATTTTTATGTACTTGAACAGACAAAAGTTGGTGGGGTGTCTTATATTCTGGTGACAGATTCGGAAGATGATGATGCAGAATGTCTGATTTTGAAAGACACATCAGGAGAGAACCAGTCAGAGAGTGTATACGAGATCGTAGAAGATGATGTAGAGCTTTCTGCTGTTCTGAAAGTATTTGAAGAACTACTTGAAGATGTAGAGATTGAAAGGTAGTTTGGAATGTCTATCAGTAAAGAGAAGTTTAAAGAAATGCTGAGAGAAAAGGGGTTGAAAGTTACCAACCAGCGTATACTGGTACTGGAGGTCCTTGCAGATCATCGTGATAAGCATCTGACTGCAGAAGATATTTATGAATTAGTAAGAGAAGATTATCCGGAAATTGGGCTGGCAACAATTTACCGGACAGTGCAGCTGTTACTGGAAATGCAATTGGTGGATCGTATCAATCTTGATGATGGATGTGCACGTTATGAGATCGGAGAATTCTTCGATGGAGAAGAAAGACATCATCATCATCACCTGATATGCAGAACATGTGGAAAGATCATTCCGTTCAAGGATGATCTTCTGGAAAATCTGGAAGATAAGATCGAAGAGACAACGGGATTTCATGTGTTAGACCACGAATTAAAGTTCTACGGACAGTGCAAGGAGTGCCAAAAAAGAGGCAGAAAAATAGTACGGTAAGCACGTGGAGGTGTAATTTTGAAGAGAGAAAACAATGGAAAAATGCGTATCATTCCACTCGGAGGTCTGGAAAAGATCGGAATGAACATCACAGCTTTTGAGTATGAGGACAGTATTATTGTTGTAGACTGTGGATTATCTTTCCCGGAGGAGGATATGCTCGGAATCGACCTGGTCATTCCGGATGTTACTTATCTGAAGGATAATATCCAGAAAGTCAAAGGATTTGTGATCACCCATGGTCATGAAGACCATATCGGTGCACTCCCTTATATTTTAAGAGAACTGAATCTTCCGATCTATGCGACCAAGCTTACGATGGGAATCATCGAGAAGAAGCTGACGGAGCACAATCTGCTTCGCAGTACAAGAAGAAAAGTTGTAAGACACGGACAGTCGATCAATCTGGGGCAGTTCCGTATCGAATTTATCAAGACAAACCACAGTATCCAGGATGCTGCGGCACTGGCGATTTATTCACCGGCCGGTATCGTTGTGCATACAGGAGACTTTAAAGTAGATTATACACCGGTATACGGTGATGCGATCGATCTGCAGAGATTTGCAGAGATCGGAAAGAAAGGTGTACTGGCACTGATGTCGGACAGTACCAATGCGGAGAGACCGGGATTTACCCAGTCTGAGCGTACGGTAGGTATTACATTTGACCACATTTTTGCAGAGCATAAAGATACACGTATTATCATTGCAACATTTGCATCAAATGTAGACCGTGTACAGCAGATCATCAATACGGCATGTAAATATGACCGTAAGGTAGTCGTAGAAGGACGAAGCATGGTGAATATCATCCAGGTTGCACAGGAGCTGGGATACTTAAATGTTCCGGATAAGACACTGATCGAGATCGACCAGCTGAAGAATTATCCACCGGAGAAGACAGTTCTGATCACAACCGGAAGTCAGGGAGAATCAATGGCAGCACTGTCACGTATGGCAGCAGATGTGCATAAGAAAGTAACAATCATGCCTGGCGATACGATCATCTTCAGTTCAAACCCGATCCCTGGAAATGAAAAATCCGTATCCAAGGTCATCAATGAACTGACTGCGAAAGGTGCCAATGTTATCTTCCAGGATGCCCATGTATCCGGTCATGCTTGTCAGGAAGAATTGAAACTGATCTATTCTCTGGTAAAACCGAAATATGCAATTCCGGTCCATGGAGAGTACAGACATCTGAAAGCAAATGCAGGAATCGCCAAGATGCTTGGTATTCCGAAAGAAAATATCTTTATTCTGAAATCGGGTAATGTACTGGAACTCAGCGATAAGGAAGCAAAAGTTGTAGACAACGTGCATACAGGAGAGATCCTGGTAGACGGCCTCGGTGTCGGAGATGTTGGTAATATCGTACTCCGTGACAGACAGCATCTGGCAGAAGACGGTATCATGATCGTTGTACTGACACTGGAGAAGGGAAGCAACCAGCTTCTTGCAGGTCCGGATATTGTATCGCGCGGATTCGTGTATGTAAGAGAGTCTGAAAGTCTGATGGAAGAGGCGAGAAAAGTCCTTACAGAAGCGGTAGAAGACTGTCTGACACACCAGCGTAATGCGGACTGGAGCAAGATCAAGCTTGTGATTCGTGATACGATGAATGATTTCATCTGGAAGCGGACCAAGAGAAGACCAATGATTCTTCCGATTATTATGGACGTATAGAAAGTATAATTATAATTAAACGGGAAATGAGCCGCACATTGTATAAAACAGGCGCCTTCGAACGCAGTGGGCGAAGCCTGTTTTGTGCAGTGTACGGCTCATTCCCTTGTAGAAACTCAAGATGAAAAAATGTGTAACAGATAAAACCGTAACAAATAGAACAGAGGTAGGAATACTATGATCGTAGATGAACGTATGGTCACATACATCCGGTCGCTGGAACGTCCGGAGAATCCTGTCATAGAAGCAATCGAACAGGAAGCATTAGATAGTTTCGTGCCGATCATCCGGAAGGAAACCCAGAGTTTCCTGAAAGTCATGATGTTGATGAACCGCCCGGCGAGAGTCCTTGAAGTCGGTACAGCAGTCGGATTTTCGGCGATTTTAATGAGCGAATATCTTCCGGAAGGAAGCCATATCACAACGATAGAAAATTATGAAAAAAGAATTCCGATCGCAAGAAATAATTTCAAACGGGCAGGGAAAGAAGAACAGATCACCCTGATCGAAGGGGATGCCCTGGAAGTGATGAAGACACTGGAAGGACCGTATGATTTTATTTTTATGGATGCGGCTAAGGGACAGTATATCCACTATATGCCGGAGGCAGTGAGACTGCTTTCGGATGGTGGCATCTTAATGTCGGATAATGTATTACAGGATGGAGATATCATTGAATCCCGGTTTGCGGTTGAACGGAGAAACCGTACGATCCACAGCCGGATGAGGGATTATCTCTATGAATTAAAACACAGTGATGTGCTGGAGACATCGATCATCCCACTGGGAGACGGTGTGGCACTCAGCATTAAGAAGAAAAAAGAAGAGAAGGAGAATCGATAAGATGAGAAACAGACATCCAGAATTACTGATTCCTGCAAGCAGTCTGGAAGTGTTGAAGACTGCGGTTATGTTTGGTGCAGATGCAGTATATATCGGAGGAGAAGCGTTCGGACTTCGTGCAAAGGCAAAAAACTTCTCCATGGAAGACATGAAAGATGGAGTGCGGTTTGCACATGACCATGGCGCAAGAGTCCATGTCACCGTGAATATTCTTGCACACAATGATGACCTGGAGGGAGCAGCAGAGTATTTAAAAGAACTGAAAGAAATCGGTCCGGACGCCCTGATCATTGCAGACCCGGCAATCTTTATGCTTGCCAAAGAGATCTGCCCGGAGATTGAAAGACACGTCAGCACGCAGGCAAATAATACCAACTACGGTACATTTAACTTCTGGTGGAACCTGGGAGCAAAACGTGTGGTAACAGCCAGAGAGCTTTCGTTAAAAGAGATCAAAGAGATCCGTGCACATATCCCGGAAGAGATGGAGATTGAAAGCTTTATCCACGGGGCAATGTGTATCTCTTATTCCGGAAGATGTCTCTTGAGTAATTTCTTCACAGGAAGAGATGCCAATCAGGGAGCCTGTACACATCCGTGCCGCTGGAAATATTCCGTGGTAGAAGAGACGAGACCGGGCGAATATATGCCGGTATATGAGAATGAAAGAGGTACCTACATTTTCAACTCTAAGGATCTGTGTATGATCGAGCACATTCCGGAGATGATCGATGCCGGAATCGACAGCTTTAAGATCGAAGGACGTATGAAGACGGCCCTGTATGTGGCAACAGTTGCGAGAACGTACCGTAAGGCAATTGATGATTATCTGGAAGATCCGAAGAAATATGAGGCAAATATGCCGTGGTACAAGGATCAGATTTCCAATTGTACCTATCGTCAGTTCACGACAGGATTTTATTTTGGAAAACCAAGTGAAGAAAGCCAGATTTATGACAGTAATACGTATATCAGAGAGTACACATATCTTGGTATCATAGGAGAGATTAAAGACGGACTGTACAGGATTGAACAGCGAAATAAATTCTCGGTAGGCGAAGTGATTGAGATCATGAAACCGGATGGACAGAATGTAGAAGCAACTGTAGAAAAAATCATAGATGAGGATGGAAATGAACAGGAAAGTGCACCACATCCGAAACAGGTGCTTTATGTGGCACTCAGTGCAGATGCATCGGTATATGATATTTTAAGAAGAGCAGAAAAAGAAACAGAATAATCTTATGGAAAAGAAGACAGTGATTCAGTGCAAAAATGGAAAAGCACAGAATCACTGTTTTTTGCATAGAATATAATAAAACTGCCGGGGAGGGAGCCGCTGTATTGAAATCATTTCCCCAACCCCTCACAGCAGCAGAAGAAAAGTATTATGTGCAAAAATATACAGAGGGTGATCTGGAAGCAAAGCATATTTTGATAGAAAGAAATCTGAGGCTGGTTGCCCATATTGTAAAAAAATATCAGCCTCCGCCGGAGGAAATGGAAGATCTTCTGTCTATTGGGACAATAGGACTTATGAAAGCTGTTGTTACGTTTGATCCGGAAAAAAGTGCAAGACTTGCAACATATGCAGCTCGTTGTATAGAAAATGAATTATTGATGCATTTCCGCGGAAAGAAAAAATCGTCAAAAGAAGTCTCTTTGTATGAACCGATCGGAACAGACAGGGAGGGAAATGAGATACAGCTATTTGATGTGATCGAGATGGGAGAAGAAGATGTTCATCGCAGGCTCGAAAAAAAAGAAGATGTCATACGATTATATCAGAAAGTTGAGTCAGAACTGTCTGCAAGAGAACGCATAGTATTGAAATTGCGGTATGGATTATATAATGAAGAAGAATATACACAGCGCGAAATCGCCAAAATGTTGGGAATTTCAAGATCATATGTTTCAAGGATTGAGAAGAGTGCAATTGAAAAACTGAGAGCCTTTTTTCCTTCTTAGAAAAGTCTTTAAGAAATCTTTAGAATTATATGGCAATTATTTTAAGAATCAAAGTCTATACTTAACACCATAAGAAAGAGACATATCAGAAGGTATGTGAGAAAGGGTGGCAGTTATGAAAGTACTGGTGTTAAGTGGAAGATTTGGAATGGGACATGAAATGGCAGCCAATGCAATCTGTGAACAGTTCCGTAAGCTTGATAAAGATACAGAAATTGTAAAAAAAGATCTCCTGGAAGAATTATATCCACATATCAGCAAACTTATTTTTGGGGGATTTCGTCTGATGGTGGAGCATTGCCACGGAATATATAACTTTATTTATAAAATGTCTGGAAAAATGAAAGTAGAAATGCAGCCGAGAGGAGCTGCGATTTATAAAAAGTTAAAGAAAATCCTGGAAAAGGAACAGCCGGATGTTATTGTCTGTACACATCCGATGTGTGTAAAGGCAATTGCATCATATAAAGAAAAGACTGGACTTTCGACACCGCTGGTTACATGTATTACAGATATCAGCATGCATCCGGAATGGAAAGCAGATCAGACAGATCTGTATCTGGCACCTACTAGGGAGATTAAGGAGCATCTGATCTGTGAAGGTACAAAAGCAGAGAATATTCTTGTAACAGGAATTCCTGTACGTCAGCAGTTCTTGAATATGGACAGGAAACATCTGGAAAATGAAAAAGAAGTTCGCAGAGTTCTTGTAATGGGAGGCGGACTTGGCCTCATGCCAGATTTGAGAAGATTACTGGGAAAATTGCATAGTATGCAATCTGTTCAGACCATTGTTATTACGGGAAAGAATCATAAAATGTACGAAGAATGGGTGAACCGGTATGAGGATGTCAAAGTACTGGGATATACAGAAAATATCAGTAAATATATGCGGTGGGCAGATCTTGTGATCACAAAAGCCGGAGGGATCACGTTGTTTGAAATTCTTCACAGTCAGGTACCGTTATTTGTGATTCATCCATTTCTGGAGCAGGAAATGAACAATGCAAGGTATGCGGCAGAAAAAGGATTTGCAAAAGTGGTATGGGGAAAACACGAGGATTATATTCCGGAACTGGAAAAACTTCTGAATGACAGAAAACTTCTGAAACAGATGGATGAGAATGTAAGACATGCCCGGAAGGAAATGATAGATGTTTCTCTGGATAAGGCGGTAGAGATTATGGAAGAGAGGATGACGGCATAATGAAGAAAGCAGTAAAGGCAGGAATTATAGGTGCAGGAGCACTTGGATATAGTATCATTCCAACATATCTGATGAAGTACCACTGGATTATCAGAGACAAAAAGATGGCGAAAAAAGAAGAAAAGGTTTTATATCTGACATTTGACGACGGACCTGATACCGTATATACGAACAAATTACTGGATCTTCTGGATCAGGAACAGGTTCCGGCAACCTTTTTCATGGTAGCGGAAGCTGCACAGGGACATCCGGATATTGTGAAACGGATGAAAAAAAGTGGATATTCGATAGGAATACATTCTTTGAGTCATCAAAGTGCAATGCTGTTCGGACCTGGAAGGACGAAAAGGGATCTGAAAGAATCCAGGAAGATTATGGGAAAAATGGGAATTGACGTAAAAGAATACAGACCACCATGGGGACATTTGAACCTGATGAGTTTATACTGCATCAGGAAAATGCATTTGCAACTGATTTTTTGGGATGTAATGGCGCAGGACTGGTCTGCAAAGGAGACGGCAGACAGTATCTGTAATAAAATTCTTAGACGTGTATTTCCGGGAGCAGTGATATGCCTGCATGATGGAAGAGGAGAAAATGGTGCACCGGGAAGAACAATTGAAGCACTGAAAAAAGCAATTCCAATGTTAAAGGCACAAGGATATGAATTTAGAAGGATTGAAGAAAAGTATGAAACAGCAGGAAGGTCAGAGATCAGTTAAAAAATATATTGTGTTATTTATATTGCTGGTGCTCGTAGTCATATTTATTGTATTGAAGGGTGCGGATATAGAATCTGTATGGAATGCAATGAAAAATGCGGATCCGAAATGGCTGACAGCAGGCCTTGGTCTGGCAGCAGTGTTTAATATTGCAGAAGGTATTAATCTGAGAAAAGTTTTAGTATCTTTTGGATATCGGGTAAGCTTTAAAGAGGCTATGAAATATGCATATATTGGCTATTTCTTCAGTTCGGTAACACCATCGGCGACCGGAGGACAGCCATTGCAGCTATATGCGATGAGCAAAGATAAGATCCACGTGGCACATGGAACGATGGCGCTTTTAACAGAACTTACGAGTTTTCAGATTGCAGCATTTCTGATGGAAAACATTGCAGCGTTCTGGATTCTGACAGGAAGAATACACCTGAATAAAATTATGCTGATACTGGCATTGGTTGGTTATATTATGAATCTGGTTTTTATTGCCGCACTGATGATCGTGATCGTATCTGACAGACTGAAAAGAAAAATCGTAAAAGGGATTCGCTTTTTGGTTATGAAACTTCCATTTAGACATAAAGAGAAAATGGAAAGTAAAATCAATGATATATTACATGATTTTGAAAATTGCAAAGATTTTTTTAAAAAAGATCCAAACCTTACATTACAGGTAATTGGGGTGAGCCTGGTACAGATTATCTGCTGGTTCAGCGTTCCGTGGGCAGTATATCATGCAATGGGAGAAGCAGGCAGTACATTTGGAAGTCTTTTTTTACATCAGATTATATTATATATGACAACAGCGCTTCTTCCGTTTCCGGGAGCGGAAGGAATCAGTGAATTTTCTTTTGTAAAATTATTTGCCGGTATGTTTTCTTCGGTACCGGTTGCTGCTGTAGTATTGGTGAATCGTGGGATCAGTTTTTACTTCCTGTTGATCTTAAGTGGAATACTTGGTGTGGTGTTAGGACGTTTTAATGGAAGAAGTGCAGATCAAAGTGGAACGAAATACAAACTGCAACAGGAAACAGAAAATGGAACTGGAAAAATATTGACATAACAGAAAGAATAGGATATGATGATTGCACATTTAACGAAGATGAGGAATCATATATTCTGTTCTTTTTTCGTTTTATCCTATGCAGCAATGCGATGAGCAGCTGCTTCTTTAACGGCTATTTCGGCCGGAATATCAATTGTAAATTTAATTTAATAAGCTTGTACCGAAAAAAGCCGGGTGCAGGAATCACGATCGAACCTGGTGGATACGGATACAGAAAGGAGTATGTAGATGTCGTTTTGTACAGTTTTATCTGCAGCTGTTCAGGGACTGAGTGTAGAGATGATCAGAGTGGAGGCTGATGTCAGTAACGGACTTCCGATGTTTCACATGGTAGGATATCTGTCTTCGGAAGTAAAAGAAGCATCAGAGAGAGTGCGTACAGCAATTCGCAATTCGGGAATGAAATTACCGGCTAAGAAGATTATTGTGAATCTGGCTCCGGCAACAGTTAGAAAAAGAGGAGCGTCGTTTGATCTGCCGATTGCACTGGCGGTTCTGGCAGCAATAAATTATGTACCGGAAGAGGCACTAAAAGGTGTGGCAGTGATTGGTGAGGTGAGTCTGGAAGGGAAAATAAGAGGTGTGTCAGGTGTGCTGCCAATCGTTATGGAAGCTAAGAATCAGGGCTGTACTGCCTGTATTTTGCCGGAAGAAAATGAAATAGAAGGCAGGCTTGTGAGCGGGATAAAGATTCTTCCCGCTGATAATCTGGAAAAACTCTGCGCATATCTGAACGGAGATGAAAAAGAGATACATAGAAAAAAACAGGGAAGGTCCTCCGCACAAAGAAATATTTTTGAAAATAAAAAAGAGGATTTTTCAGACATATGTGGTCAAAATGCGGTGAAGAGGGCAGCGGAGATTGCCGTGGCGGGAGGACATAATTTATTGATGGCAGGACCGCCGGGCTCTGGCAAGTCGATGATTGCAAGAAGGATTGCGACGATTTTACCGGAATTGTCATTGGAGGAGAGCCTGGAGATTACCAGAATATACAGTGTACTTGGAATGATAGATAAAGAGCAGCCTTTGATCACCAGGCGTCCGTTTCGAAGTGTTCATCATACCATAACGAAGACTGCATTAGTTGGAGGTGGAATGACACCAAGACCGGGAGAAATCAGTATGGCTCACGGAGGTGTGTTATTTTTGGATGAACTGGCAGAGTTTCCGAGAAATGTACTGGAAGTGTTGAGACAGCCTTTGGAGGAACATCAGATACATATTGCCAGAAATTATGGAAATTTTACATTTCCGGCAGAATTTATGCTGGTAGCAGCCATGAATCCGTGCCCATGCGGTAATTATCCGGATATGCAGAAATGTTCATGTACGCCGTCACAGATCCAGAAATATCTTGGAAAGATAAGTCAGCCATTTCTGGATCGTATGGATCTGTGTATTGAGACACCGAAAGTGGAGTACCGGGAACTGGATATAGAAAGGATAGGAAAAAAAGAGGAGGAATCATCGGAGGTAATACGAAGCAGAGTAGTAGAAGCAAGAAAATTACAGAAAAAAAGATATGAGGGAACGCAAATCCGTACAAACTCTATGCTTGGACCGGGAGAAATCAGGACCTATATTCCATTAGGCAGTGCGGAAAGAAAGTTGATGGAGAAGGCATTTGAAAGGATGGGGCTGACAGCGAGAACATATCATAAGATTTTACGAGTTGCAAGAACGATCGCTGATTTGGATTACAGTGAAAAAGTGACGGAGAAGCATTTAAAAGAGGCAATCGCTTATCGGTCGTTGGATAAAAAATATTGGGGACGTTAAGAAAGGAGAAAAGCAGATGATCTACGAATACTGGCTGGCAGGAATAAAAGAGATTACAGATCTGAAGAAGCAAAAACTAAGAGAGGTATATGGATCTGGAAAAGCCATATATTATATAGAAGAAACTAAGTTAGATAAACTGCGCTTTCTAAACGAGAAGGATGTGGCGATATTAAAGAATGCAAAAAAAGATACAGAACTTGAAGAAAAATGGAGAAGGACAGAAGAAAAAAGAATACAGTTTATTCCGTACTTTTTAAAGACGTATCCGGAAAAACTGAAATATATTACCGATCCTCCGTATGCATTATATGTACTCGGACAACTTCCGGATGAAAAAAGAAAAAGTGCGGCGATTGTAGGGGCGAGAAACTGTACGGCGTATGGTGAACAGATGGCATTACAATATGGAAAAAGCCTTGCAGAAGCAGGAATACAGATAATAAGTGGTATGGCAAGAGGAATTGACGGTGCAGGACAAAGAGGAGCGTTAAATAGCAGTTGGGCTAAAGAAAGTGGTGTGACATATGCGGTACTTGGATGCGGAGTGGATGTCTGTTATCCAAGAGAGAATATAGGATTGTATATGGATATACAGGAAAAAGGAGGAATAGTATCCGAATTTTCACCAGGAACCCAGCCATATGCGTGGAATTTTCCAAGAAGAAATCGAATCATCAGTGCGCTGGCGGACTGGATACTTATTATGGAAGCAAAAGAAAGGAGCGGATCATTGATTACTGCGGATCTTGCACTGGAGCAGGGAAAGGATGTATATGCTCTTCCGGGACCGGTAAACAGTGTGTTAAGTCAGGGGTGTCACAGACTGATCAAGCAGGGAGCGGGGATACTGATTACCCCGGAAGAATTGATGGATGAATGGAACATTAATCCGGTGGAAATCGGGCAAAAAGGAAACAAAAGTGAAAAAATGCTTGAAAGTCCTGAGTTTATGGTGTATAGTTGTCTCGATTTGTTTCCGAAAGGGACAAATCAGCTGATGAAAGAAACAGGACTTTCGGTTACAGAGTTAATGGAAAGACTGATCACGTTAGAATTAAATGGATATGTAAAGGAAGTATCCAGAAATTATTATATAAGGCTGCAGTAAAGATACAGCCGCTATTATGGAGGAAATTATGGCACGCTATCTGGTAATCGTGGAGTCACCTGCGAAGGTGAAAACAATTAAAAAGTTTTTAGGAAGTAATTATGTAGTGACCGCATCGAATGGTCACGTAAGAGATATGCCCAAGAGCCAGATGGGTATCGATATTGAAAATGATTATGAACCAAAATATATAACGATCAGAGGAAAGGGAGAAATCCTTGCAAAGCTTCGCAAGGAAGTGAAGAAAGCTGACAAGATTTATCTGGCAACTGACCCGGACCGTGAAGGAGAAGCAATATCCTGGCATCTGAGTAAAGCGTTAAAATTGGAGGATAAAAAATTTTATCGAATCAGTTTTAATGAGATTACCAAGAATGCAGTAAAAGCGTCGCTTAAGAATCCAAGAGAGATAGACATGGATCTGGTAGATGCACAGCAGGCACGTCGTGTCCTGGACAGAATTGTAGGCTACAAGATCAGTCCGCTTTTGTGGGCAAAGGTTAAGAGGGGATTAAGTGCCGGCCGTGTACAGTCTGTTGCACTTCGAATTATTGCAGACAGAGAAGAGGAGATAGATGCATTTATACCGGAAGAGTATTGGACACTTGATGCGAATCTGAAAGTAAAAGGCGAAAGAAAACTTCTTACGGCTAAATTCTACGGAACAGAGAAAAATAAGGTGACGATTTCATCAAAGGAAGAACTGGATGCAATTGTCAAAGAAGTAGAGAATGCAGATTATTCTGTTGCAGACATAAAAAAAGGAGAAAGAACAAAGAAAGCACCGGTACCTTTTACAACCAGTACACTTCAGCAGGAAGCGTCTAAAGCGCTGAATTTTGCGACGGCTAAGACAATGCGTATTGCGCAGCAGTTATATGAAGGTGTTGACATCAAGGGCAGTGGAACGGTAGGTCTGATCACATATCTGCGTACTGATTCTACCCGTATTTCAGAGGAAGCAGATGCAGCAGTAAGAGAATATATCAAAGAAGGATTCGGAGAAGAATATGTAGCGGAGGGTGATGCAAAGAAGACTTCTGATAAGAAAATCATCCAGGATGCGCATGAGGCGATTCGTCCGACTGATGTAACCAGAACTCCGGCAGCAGTGAAAGAATTCCTGAGCAGGGATCAGTTCCGTCTGTATCAGCTTGTGTGGAAACGCTTTATCGCCAGCAGAATGCAGCCGGCGAGATATGAGACCACTTCTGTTAAGATTGCAGCAGGACAGTACCGTTTTACTGTTGCCGCATCCAAAGTTTCATTTGAAGGTTTCAAAAGTGTGTACACAGAAGCGGGAGAGGCAAAAGAAGAGAACAATGTATTATTAAAAGGTCTCGATATGGATTCGGTTCTTACGAAGGAAAGCCTTGATACGAAGCAGCACTTTACGCAGCCGCCGGCTCATTATACAGAAGCAACACTGGTTAAGACACTGGAAGAACTCGGAATCGGCCGTCCAAGTACTTATGCGCCGACAATTTCCACAATTATTGCAAGACGTTATGTGGCCAAAGAAAATAAAAATCTCTATCTGACTGAGATTGGAGAAGTTGTAAATCATATTATGAAGCAGTCATTCCCAAGTATTGTAGATGTGAACTTTACAGCTAATATGGAAAGTCTTCTTGATGGAGTCGCAGAAGGCAAAGTCAGATGGAAAACAATTATTGAAAACTTCTATCCAGATCTGGAAGCAGCAGTAGAAAAAGCTGAAAAAGAACTGGAACAGGTGAAAATAGAAGATGAAGTTACAGATGTAATCTGTGAACAATGTGGACGTAATATGGTAGTGAAGTATGGTCCGCATGGAAAATTCCTGGCTTGTCCCGGATTCCCGGATTGCCGTAACACCAAACCATATCTGGAAAAAATAGGAGTACCATGCCCAATCTGCGGAAAAGACGTTGTAATCCGTAAAACGAAAAAAGGAAGAAGATATTACGGATGTGAAGATAATCCGGAATGTGAATTTATGTCATGGCAGAAGCCATCAACAAAAAAATGCCCGAGATGTGGCGCATATATGCTTGAAAAGGGAAATAAACTGGTCTGCAGTGATGAACAGTGTGGATATGTAGAAAATATTGAAAATACTAAGGAAAATTAGGAAAATTCGTTGAATGTTTCAGAATTGTATGATAATATACATTCATAAGGATGGAGGAATGTAAATGGGCGTACAATTGTTGGATAAAACCAGAAAAATCAACAAATTACTGCATAACAACAGTTCGAGCAAAGTCGTATTTAACGATATCTGTGAAGTCCTTACAGAGATTCTGGATTCGAACGTATTGGTGATCAGTAAAAAAGGAAAAGTGCTTGGCGGAAGCAAATGTGAAGGTGTGCCTTACATTACCGAATTGATCGAGAGAGAGATCGGAAAGCATGTAGATGATATGCTGAATGAGCGCCTGCTTAGTATCTTATCAACAAAAGAAAATGTAAATCTTCAGACACTTGGATTTTCCGAAGAAACTGTCAAAGGTTACCAGGCGATCATTACACCTATTGACATTGCCGGAGAACGACTTGGAACACTTTTTATTTATAAAAAAGATAAGGTGTATGAAATTGACGATATTATTCTGAGCGAATATGGAACGACGGTCGTTGGCCTTGAGATGTTAAGATCCGTGAATGAAGAAAGTGCAGAAGAGACCAGAAAAGAGCATATTGTACAGTCTGCGATCAGCACATTGTCTTATTCGGAGCTGGAGGCGATCATTCATATATTTGATGAACTGGATGGAGCCGAAGGAATCCTTGTTGCAAGTAAGATTGCAGATCGAGTAGGAATTACAAGATCCGTTATTGTAAATGCTCTTAGAAAATTCGAAAGTGCAGGGGTAATAGAATCCCGCTCTTCGGGAATGAAAGGAACGTATATTAAAGTAATCAATGATTACGTATTTACTGAACTGGACCGCATTAAAGCAGAACGTACAAAATAATAAGAATTATAAAGGGTATCGGGCGACTGATACCCTTTTCATACTATAAAAGGAGGATACAGGCAGTGGGATATGAAGGATGTACAGCAAAACTCCGAATGGAACGTGTGATTCTGGAGGACAGTTTTTTTGATGAAACGGAATATTTATGTAAGATCATAGCATATGATGAGGAAGAAGAAACGTTGTATCTGGTATCTGAAGAAGCGGAACTTACATCATATTCATTGGATGGTATTTATGAATGCAGCATTGAGAATTTAGAAGATCCGGTGATATGTAAAGGAATTATAAAAGAACGTTACTGGAATAAGGCTGGAAAAGTGATGAAATTCAAAATACAAAACGGATTTTATAAAAAACTTCTAAACTAAATAGAAAGTGTGTTGACAAACCAAAAAGAGAGTGCTATTTTATATCTAGAATCTTTCAGCACTCTCTTTTGTTGAGTGCTAATAATACAGAAAATGATTTAAGGAGGAATAGATATGAAGTTAGTACCATTAGGTGACAGAGTTGTATTAAAACAGTGTGTAGCAGAGGAGACTACAAAGTCAGGAATCGTGATCCCTGGACAGTCCAAAGAAAAACCACAGCAGGCAGAGGTTATCGCTGTAGGACCAGGCGGAATGGTAAATGGAAAAGAAGTTGAGATGCACGTTACAGCAGGTCAGCAGGTAATTTATTCCAAATATGCAGGAACAAATGTTGAGATCGATGACGAAGAATACATCATCGTAAAACAAGATGATATTTTAGCCATCTGTGAGTAATTAAGCAAATCATTTATATATTTCAGGAGGTAGATACCAATGGCAAAAGAAATTAAATATGGTGCAGAAGCAAGAAGAGCTTTGGAAGAAGGCGTTAATAAACTTGCTGATACAGTAAGAGTAACAATCGGACCAAAAGGACGTAATGTAGTTCTGGATAAATCATTCGGAGCACCACTGATCACAAATGATGGTGTTACAATTGCAAAAGAGATCGAACTGGAAGACAGATTTGAGAACATGGGAGCACAGCTGATTAAAGAAGTCGCTTCCAAGACAAATGATGTAGCCGGAGACGGTACTACAACAGCAACCGTACTTGCACAGGCAATGGTTCATGAAGGTATGAAGAACCTGGAAGCAGGAGCTAACCCAATCATTCTCCGTAAAGGAATGAAGAAAGCTACAGATGTGGCTGTTGAAGCAATTGCAAAGATGTCAAGCAAAGTAAAAGACAAAGACCAGATTGCAAAAGTAGCAGCAATCTCAGCAGGTGATGCTGAAGTCGGACAGATGGTAGCAGACGCTATGGAAAAAGTATCTAATGACGGAGTCATCACAATTGAAGAATCTAAAACTATGAAGACAGAGCTGGACCTTGTAGAAGGAATGCAGTTTGACCGCGGATATGTATCTGCATATATGGCAACAGACATGGACAAAATGGAGGCTAATCTGGATGATCCATATATCCTGATCACAGATAAGAAGATTTCTAACATTCAGGAAATCCTTCCACTTCTGGAGCAGATCGTTCAGGCGGGAGCAAGACTTCTTATCATTGCAGAGGATATCGAAGGAGAAGCTCTTACAACACTGATCGTTAATAAACTGCGTGGAACATTCAATGTTGTTGCAGTTAAAGCACCTGGATATGGCGACAGAAGAAAAGAGATGTTAAAAGACATCGCTACACTGACAGGTGGTCAGGTGATTTCAGAAGAGCTTGGCATGGAACTGAAGGATACAACTATGGATCAACTTGGACGCGCAAAATCTGTAAAAGTACAGAAAGAAAATACAGTCATCGTTGATGGCATGGGAGACAAGAATGCAATCGCAGATCGTGTTGCACAGATCAAGGCTCAGATCGAAGAGACAACATCTGATTTCGATAGAGAAAAACTGCAGGAAAGACTTGCAAAACTTGCAGGCGGAGTAGCTGTTATCCGTGTCGGAGCAGCAACAGAGACTGAGATGAAAGAAGCAAAACTTCGTATGGAAGATGCTCTGAATGCTACAAGAGCAGCAGTAGAAGAAGGTATCATTTCCGGTGGTGGATCAGCTTATATCCATGCATCAAAAGCAGTTGCTAAGGCAATTGAAGAACTGGAAGGCGATGAGAAGACAGGTGCCAAAGTTGTACTGAAAGCCCTGGAAGCTCCGTTATTCCACATTTCTGCAAATGCAGGACTCGAAGGTGCTGTTATTATTAACAAAGTAAGAGAGTCAGAAGTCGGAACAGGATTTGATGCCCTGACAGAACAGTATGTAGATATGGTTGAAAACGGAATTCTTGATCCGGCAAAGGTTACAAGAAGTGCGCTTCAGAATGCAACATCTGTTGCTTCTACACTCCTTACAACAGAGTCTGTTGTGGCTGATATCAAAGAAGATGCACCGGCTGTGCCGGCAGGAAATCCGGGCATGGGTATGATGTAAATCATAAACGGTATATATATTAAATTTTTGAGAACTCCTCGTCAGAGGAGTTTTCTTTTTACTGCCAGGTGTGCTACAATAGACGTAGCTTAAAGCAGACTTGGAGGAAAGAAAAATGGATGATTTTTACACAGAGCAGCTGATAAAAAAACAGGCGGACTCAAAGGATACACTTAAGAAAGTGGGACTGATAGCATTAACTGTTGTGTCAGTGCTTTTGGTTTTTGTTATACCGGTGGGAATTATATTACCAGTTGTGATGATCGTGATCGATGTGCTGATGTTCCGCAATCTGAATGTGGAGTATGAGTATGTATTTGTAAATGGTGATCTTGATATTGACAAAATCATGAATAAGGCCAGAAGAAAAAGGATGTTTTCTGTAGATGCAGATCAGATGGAACTTCTGGCACCGGTCGGGGCGGTAGAATTAATGCAGTATAAAAAGATTAAAACATATGATTACACATCTGGAAAAAAAGATGCAAAAATTTATGCGCTGATCGCTTCAAATAAAGGCGAAGTGTGCAAGATTTTGTTCGAACCAAATGAGACAATTGTTGAAGGATTCTTTGTTAAAGCACCTAGAAAAGTAATCAGAAAGTAATCAGAAAATTAATCAAAAACTGAAGAAAATATTGTATTAAAATAAAAACATTTCAAAAGATGTTGACAAATGTAGGTGTGATTCGCTAAGATAGCTGTTAAATATGAATAAACAAAAGAAAGAGAGGTTCAAATCATGGGAAAGATAATTGGAGAAGGTATTACATTTGATGATGTACTTTTGGTTCCGTCATATTCAGAAGTAATTCCGAACCAGGTAGATTTATCTACTTACCTGACTAAAAAAATTAAGTTAAACATTCCGATGATGAGTGCTGGAATGGATACCGTTACAGAGCATCGCATGGCAATTGCAATGGCCAGACAGGGGGGCATCGGAATTATCCATAAAAATATGTCAATCGAACAGCAGGCAGAAGAAGTGGACAAGGTAAAGCGTTCCGAGAATGGCGTCATTACAGATCCATTTTACTTGTCACCGGATAACACACTGGAAGATGCGAATAACCTGATGGCGAAATTCAGAATTTCAGGTGTGCCGATCACTGAAGGAAAGAAATTAGTTGGTATTATTACAAACCGTGATTTGAAATTTGAAGAGGATTTCTCTAAAAAGATCAGAGAATCGATGACTTCCGAAGGACTTATTACAGCACCGGAGGGAATCACATTGGAAGACGCAAAGAAGATTCTTGCAAAAGCAAGAAAAGAAAAGCTTCCAATCGTAGATAAAGATTTCAATCTGAAAGGTCTTATTACGATTAAAGATATTGAAAAACAGATTAAATATCCGTTATCTGCAAAAGATGCTCAGGGACGTCTCCTTTGTGGAGCAGCAATCGGAATCACAGCAAATTGCCTTGAAAGAGCACAGGCACTGGTAGATGCAAAGGTTGATGTGGTTGTTCTTGATTCGGCTCATGGACATTCAGCAAACGTGCTTCATACAGTAGACATGATCAAGAGTAAATTCCCTGATCTGCAGGTGATCGCAGGTAATGTTGCTACAGGAGCTGCAACAGAGGATCTGATCAAAGCTGGTGTCGATGCTGTAAAAGTTGGAATCGGACCTGGATCAATCTGTACAACACGTATTATCGCAGGTATCGGTGTTCCTCAGATTACAGCGGTTATGGATTGCTACGAAGCAGCAGATAAATACGGAATTCCAATCATTGCAGATGGAGGAATTAAGTATTCAGGAGATATGACAAAGGCAATCGCAGCCGGAGCAAATGTATGTATGATGGGAAGTATCTTTGCAGGATGTGATGAGAGCCCGGGAACATTCGAATTATTCCAGGGTAGAAAATATAAAGTATATCGTGGTATGGGATCTATCGCAGCAATGGAGAACGGAAGCAAAGACCGTTACTTCCAGACAGATGCGAAGAAGCTGGTTCCGGAAGGTGTAGAAGGACGAGTTGCTTATAAAGGAAGCGTCGAAGATACAGTATTCCAGTTGATGGGAGGCCTTCGTTCCGGTATGGGATATTGCGGAGCAGCGACAATTGAAGATCTGAAACAGACAGGTAAATTCGTAAAGATTTCTTCTGCTTCATTAAAAGAAAGTCATCCACATGATATTCACATTACAAAAGAAGCACCAAACTACAGTGTAGATGAATAAAGAAAGATTAAGGCGTCGTGAAAACGGCGCCTTTTTAACTACATATTTGAAAAAATTGGAAAGATCTGGCATATAAAAAATATAATAAAATTTTCTTTGCATCAAGGTTTTCAGCGGTGAATATATAGAGTATAATAAGATTTAGATAGTGTACTTGGTATATAAATGAAAATAATAAATATACAAGTAATATTAAAAAATATAAAGAAAAAAGGAGATACCTGGACATGAAAAAAGAATTTGGAGCAACAAAGAACGGGGAAAAAGCAAGCTGTTATGTACTGAAAAACAGCAAAGGAATGGAGGCAGTGGTATCAGATTTTGGAGCTTCTTTACTGAAACTTTATGTACCGGATAAAGATGGAAAGACGCAGGATGTTGTGCTTGGATATGAGACACTGGAGGATTACGAGAATGGAGGAGATTCTCTGGGGGCTACAGTAGGCCGTGTGGCAAACCGTATTGGAATGGCCGAATTCGAACTGAACGGAAAGAAATATGAACTGACAAAGAACGATAATGGGAAAAATACACTTCATGGAGGAATTGATTTCTATAATAAAAGAATGTGGGATGTAAAAGAAGAGGATGATACACATGTGGTATTTGCACTTGTAAGTCCGGATGGGGATCAGGGATTTCCGGGAGAAGTGAAAATAGAGGTATCTTATACAATCACAGAAGAAAATGAATTAAAGATTCATTATCATGCAATTTCGGATCAGGATACTCTTCTGAATATGACAAATCACAGCTATTTTAACTTATCAGGACATGCTTCCGGAACGGCATGGAACGCAAAGGTGTGGATAGATGCAGATGCATTTACTGAAACAGATGCAGAACTGATTCCGACAGGAACGGTGGTTCCGGTAGAAGGAACACCGATGGATTTTAGAAAAGAGAAAGTCGTTGAAAAAGAAATCGGAGCAGATTATACACCACTGAAGCTGGCAGGCGGCTATGACCACAACTGGGTATTAAATGGAAAAGGATTCAGAAAAGCAGCCTCTGCTGAATCTGAAGAGACAGGTATTAAGATGGAAGTGTATACTGACCTTCCGGGAATACAGTTCTATTCCGGTAATTTCCTTGCAGGATCAAAAGGAAAAGAGGGAGCTGTGTATGAAAAAGGATATGGTATATGCTTTGAAACACAGTACTTCCCAGATGCCATTCATAAAGAAAATTTTGAATCTCCGATCACAAAGGCCGGAGAAGTATATGATACGACAACTGTATACAAATTCTGCTAATTTCATAAAAATATAAGAATCTCTTCAAAAGACATTTAAAAATGAATGATAAGATAGATGAAAGTGTACTATATATGGAGAGATAAAAAAGAGATAAAAATGAAACGAAGCAGGAAAAGAAAAAAGAATAAAACGCTGAGCCGTTCTAAAAAAGGATTGATTATTCTTATTATAATAACGGTTTTGCTTTGTGTGGTGACAACTTTAAAAAAACAGGAGCAGTCGAAAGAATATACGGAAAATAAAAGTGATTACATAGATTCCGTAAAGCCGGATATAGACGTAGAACTGCTGACACCGAATGAATATTCCCGGCCTGGGATTGCAACAAATAAGATTACCGGAATTGTGGTTCATTATACAGCGAATCCCGGTGCCACAGCTATGAATAACCGTGACTACTTCGAGGGACTGAAAGATAGCCACATTACGAAAGCAAGCAGCAACTTTGTTGTAGGACTGGAAGGAGAGATTGTTCAGTGTGTACCGACGTGGGAGATAGCATATGCTTCAAACAGCAGGAATATTGATACAGTATCAATTGAATGCTGTCACCCGGACGAGACGGGAATTTTTAATAAAAAGACATATCAATCCATGGTGGATCTTTGTGCATGGCTGTGTCTGAAATTTGATCTGGATGAAAATGATGTTATAAGACATTATGATGTGACCGGAAAGATTTGCCCTAAATATTTTGTGGAAAATGAGGATGCGTGGAGAAAGTTCAAAAGTGATATAGGAACAAAACTGAAAAAATTAGAGGAATATCAATAAATCTCCTTACTTTTATCACAGATTAAACACAATTGAGCTGTAAACTACAAGCATAAGATATGAAAGGGGCAATCAGATATGGAAAATCAATATAATTATTATACATCCGATCAGAATATGAATACAGAAAATTACAGCACGGGTGGAAACCAGGATCAAGGTCCGAAGAAAAAACACGGAAAGGGCGCCTCAAGATGGGCAAAAGTGGTATGTACAGGACTGGTTTTCGGAGTGGTTGCAAGTGCGGCATTTCAGACAAGTAATATTGTGGCTGGAAAAGTTTTGGGAACCACACAGACAACAAACAAAACTGCAAAAACAACAACGACAGCCAATAGTGCAAAACTGACAACATCTTCTAACAGTTCTTCGGGTACGGCTAATGTAACAGAGGTCGCAAAGAATGCAATGCCATCCATTGTTTCTATTACAAATATGAGCGTGCAGGAGGTACAGAATTTCTTCGGAGGTACACAGAAACAGAAAAGTGAGAGCGCGGGTTCAGGTATTATCGTAGGTCAGAATGATTCAGAATTATTGATTGTAACGAATAATCATGTTGTAGAAGGAAGCAGTACATTGACTGTAACATTTATAGATGAAGAAAGTGTAGAAGCTGATATTAAGGGAACGGATTCGGATAAAGACCTTGCGGTAGTAGCAGTTCCTTTAAGTAAGATCAAAGATTCAACGATGAATAAGATCGCGGTAGCAACCTTGGGTGATTCGGATAAAACCCAGGTGGGAGATCAGGTAATCGCAATTGGTAATGCGCTTGGATATGGACAGTCAGTAACAACCGGTATCGTATCCGCTAAAGAACGTACAATGGACAGCTATGACGGAAAACTTCTTCAGACAGATGCGGCTATTAACCCTGGAAACAGTGGTGGAGCACTTTTAAATGCGAACGGAGAAGTGATTGGTATTAATTCTGCAAAGATTGCAACCGAGACAGTAGAAGGAATCGGATATGCAATTCCTGTATCAGATGTAAGTGATCTGATTACGAATCTTATGAACCAGAAAACAAAAACAAAAGTTGCAGAATCCGAAAGAGGCTATATTGGAATTAAGGGTGTAGATGTAACATCAGACAGTGCTCAAATGTATAATATGCCGACGGGTGTATATGTATCAGAAGTTATTTCCGGTGGTGGTGCAGAAAAGGCTGGTATTACAAAAGGTGCTGTTATTACAGGAATTGAAGGAACAACAGTAGATGGAATGGATGCACTTCAGGAACAGCTTCAATATTATAAAGCCGGAGAAAAGGTAAAAATTACAGTTCAGACACAGAGCAAGAATGGCGAATATGAGAAAAAAGATGTTGAAGTAACATTAGGAAAACAATCTGAATAATTTGGATAAAAAATTGATATTTGCAAATTGATGTAGTATAATGTCAATGTATGTAAGATATACACAGCCGAAAGGTCTGAAAGCACAGTTTGAAATAATACACTATGGGGAGGGACAGATTCATATGAAGTGTCCAATATGTGGTCAGGAATTAAGACCAGGAAAAAAAGATCCGAATTATCTGTTGTGCTATAATTGCAAAAAGAAGTTCAAAATTCCACAAAGTGCTCACAAAGTACAGAAGAGAGCAGAAAAGCCGGAGCCTGAAGAGCAGAAGTATTCGAATATACCGCCAAAAGAGGTACGTGAAAAACGCGAACAGGAAATGCGAGATGCATATGATGAACTCCTTGCAGTAGGGGATGGAAGAAAGAAAAAGAAACCAACTCCAAAACCGCAGCGCAGAGAGGAATTAGAGGATGATTTTTATGATGATATTGAGGAAGAAGAAGAGAAGATGTCAAAAGCACCAATCATTATTCTTGCAATTGCTATCATCGTAGTAGCTGGATTAATTGCATTCATGCTGCTGAGATAATTAATTAAGGGAGTATACCGATAACGAATTATCTAAGATAAACAAAAATACTGACTTTGCAAATAGGCAGGTCAGTATTTTTTTTGTGAGTATTTTATTTGGAAACATTAAAATGCAAAAGAACTTGTTCCTTATAAGAAAAGGAAGATTATGCAAAAGATAATTGTCAGAATTATCTGAATTGCAGAAAACATAAAAATAATATTGACAATTCAAATCCCGTTGTGATATATTAGTCTAGCTGTCGCGAGAGACGAGGCCGTGAGGTAACAGAGTCAACGCAGAAGACAGTATTAGAGATATATAAATAGAAGATATGCATGAGTGGGAATGCAAGATTGTATATTAGATAGTTATATATTAGAGAAATGATTCGCTGTGAATTGTTTCGGAAGTTTCAGAATTGATACAAATCAATTTTGAAAAAAAGAATAAAATAACAGTTGACAAACACAACTGATTATGATATTCTTAATAAGCTGTCGCTTGAGACAAACGAATGTTTGACGAAAGGATAGCGGTCGAACAGCTGAAAAGCTGGTCGAAAAAAGATTAAAAAAGTTCTTGACAAACGTCAATGAATATGATAATCTAAATAAGCTGTTTCAAACAGCAAAGACAAAGAACCTTGATAATTAAACAATAGACAACAACCCTGAAAATTCTAAAGAGA
>OLQK01000125.1_pt1 | contig 97411 bp, 86 predicted proteins | sample 1672501 | NCBI WGS metagenome assembly OLQK01 (sample SAMEA3136693, study PRJEB25190) | human gut metagenome | biome: human gut; feature: human-associated habitat; material: faeces | place: Austria | collected 2013
TGCCGCACCTCGCTCGCCGTATCGGCACTTAGAATTATGCGGTATTGCCTTAAAACTGCTCCACCCTGAATACCCTTGCCCCGCTGGCCTTGGCCGCGGTCAGACCGATGCCCGAGTCCTCAAAGATCATTGTATCGGCGGGCGTAACGCCGAAATGCTCCATCGCCCGGCAATACCCCTCCGGGTCGGGCTTCTGCTTTTCCACGTCCTCTCCGGTCACGATCAAGCCGAACCATTCCCGCACCCCGAAATGCTCCAGCACCTCGGTGGCGTTCTGTTTGCTGCCGGTGGTCACGCAGGCCAGGTCATGACCGGCGGCGCGCATCGTTTTCAAAATTTCCATCAGTGCCGTGTTCGGGCGCACCGCATCGAGAAAATCACTGTACAGCGCCTTTTTCCGGTCATGCACGCGCTCCACATCGGCGGCGCTCGGCGCGCCGCCCATCAGCGGCGGCAGGAACCGTGTGTAATGCCCGCCGTTGCAGCGCTCGGCGTAATATTCATCAGTCACGGTAAAGCCCAGCTCCTCCAGCGCCGCGCGGTAGGATGCCGCGTTGGCCGGCACTGTGTCCAGCAGGGTCCCGTCCAGATCCACGCAAATCAGCATAGTGTCTCCTTTTTATGCTCCGAAAAATCCGCCACATCGTTGGCGACCATGACCAGCCCGGCGTAGAACATCGCCGCGCGCTTGCGGTCCTTGTTCAGCTTGTAGGGCATCAGCCGCAGCCAGTGGATGACCTCGTGCATCAGAATGCTCTCGACCTGCTCCCGCGGGTAGCGGGCGCTCAGATCCTCCATCACGGCGGCCAACAGCGCGTCATAGGCCGCACTGCGCGTCAGCTGGAAGTCAATACGGTTGTCCTGCACGGCCACGCGCGGCGTTTTCATCATAAATTCGTAGCTGCCGTGCAGGCTTTGCAGCAGCTTGCCGTAATCCAGGAACGGACTTTCGTGCAGATTGCCGGTATTCGGGTCGATCAGATACCAGCTGTCGTTGTCGGTGCGGCAGATGATGTTCTCAATCGTCAGGTCGCCGTGGATCGTGCCCACAGGGTCCTTCGCAAACAGGTTGCGCAGCCGGTCATGGTCAAACATCCAGTCCAGCGCGGGCAGGTTCTTGTACTCCACGCCGTTGATGCGCAGCGTGTCATAGCTCATCAGCTCGCGCAGCATCCGGTCCTCATGCAGCTTTTTCAGGTTGCCGTCAACCTTCGTCGCGATGTACTTTTCGATTTTCTCCGCGTCCGCCGGGACCGCCGTCGGCTTGTAGAGCTTATCCTCCAGCGTCGCCAGCACCGCACGCAGGATGGCGCGGCTCTTTTCCACGGGGTTCGAGTGCAGGTAGCGGAACATCCCCACGGCCTGCGGGTTGTAGACCATGTCGTACCAGCAGCAGCCGTCGGCCTCCTCGCTGCGCAGAATATCGCACAGCGGCAGGCGGTCTTGCTGGGCACGCAGCCAGTCGAGCTGCTCGGCCAGCTTTGCGCCGTCCTTGCCAAAGGCATATTTGCGGTAGAACGTCGATTGCGTGTCCATGCAGAGCATCGTCGTGGCGTTTGACCCGGCGGAGTAGTCCTCCAAAATCGTAATGCCGCGGTTCATCTGCAAAAACCGCTTGACGTAGTCCTTGTTTTCCAGACCGAAATACCGGCTCAAGAACACCGCGCGGTCATGCTCGTCGGCCTGCGGCAGCAGGTTCAGGTAGCTTTCCCCGGCGGGGGCGGCCTGTGTGGCCTGGTTCATCGCGCCGCGCACGCCCTCGGGCAGCAGCGTGGCCGCCCACATGGCCAGCAGCGGCAGCACAAACCATGCCAGCAGCAGCCAGCGGGCCGCGGGGGCCGCCGTGCCCAGCGCACCGCCGGGCAGCAGCGCGGCAAAGTCCGCGGCGTTGCGCCCGAACAGCAGCCCGAACACATCCACCAGCTGCATCGGCTCCCCGGCCACGGTCAGCGCCGCCGCCAGCGCAGTGTAGGAGCCCAGATACGCCGCCCACATCAGCAGTGTATTGACGACCAGCCGCCCGATTTTCACGCGGCCCAGATCCTTGAAGGTATTGATGAGGCTCCAGAAGAACATCATGCCGTCCAGCTTCAGCGTGTCATTGAACAGCCCGCAGAACGCAAGGCAGATCTTCTTCAAAAAATCCCGCAGCGCCACGACCAGCACCAATCCCAGCACCAGCAGCAGCGAGAACACAAGGTAATACCGCGCCGCGCCGTCCACCGGCGCACCGCCCAGCCCCAGCAGCCGGAACGCAATAAACCCGAACGCCACAAACCAGACGTCGAGGAACCGATCCATGATGACCGTTGCCAGCGCAAAGCCGATGCCGCTCTTCATCCTGCGGCCTGTGTAGACCGCGCGGAAGGCATCGCCCAGATGGAACGGCAGCACAAAGTTCAGCGCATAGCCGCCGGCCATGCCGCGCAGCATCTGCCCGCGGGGCGGGCGCTCATAAATGCGGATGAACTGCTCCCACCGCAACAGGCGGAACGCATGGCCCACCAGCACCAGCAGCAGGGCCAGCAGCAAAAAAAGTGCAAGCATCAGCCCATGATCCTTTCCGATTTCAATTTCCGTTTCAGCACTGCGTACAGCACCGCAGCCGCCGCCACCGCATACCCGGCGATAAACGGCGTCAAATAGTACATAAAGTAGGTGTCCGGCGCGGTCAAAAACACAAGCGGGATGCGCGCAAAAAACGTGCCTGCGGCAAAAAACAGCATCCAGCGCCGCTGCACCAGCAGCACCGCCAGTGCCAGGCCCAGCAGCACGAACGGCGGCAGCATCCACCACGTCAGGTCGATCAGCCCGCCCGCAAAGTCGGTGCTGGACGCCATATCCACAATAAACGCCCGGCGCAGCTCCTTGTTCAACGGCTGCACGGCGGCGCTGTCCTGCAAAAAGCTCTTTTGGTCGTCCTGCGTCGGCTCGCCCTCATACAGCAAAAATGCCGATGCAAACGCGATCTTCTGGTTGGACTGGCCGTTCTGGCGCTGGCGCAGCGTGTTGTAGAACACACCCGCACGCTCCCGCAGCATGCTCTTGGGATACTTGAGGGCCAGCTTTATAATGGCCTTCTGGCAGGCCGACCAGTCCTCCGCCGAGCCGCCGCGCCCGGCGATCATCCCCCCGCGCAGTTCATTGCCGTGGGTCTCAGGGTTGGCGCGGCAGAATTCCACATCAAACACGCGGTCAATGTCGGCCAGCGCCTCGGCGTCCTCCACGGGGTCGGCGTCCTGTACCAGCGCCGCCGCCTGATAGCACAGTGCGATCATCTTGTACTGCCACGCCTCGCCCATCAGCGCGCTGCTGTAGCGGGAGCAGGCGAAATACCCCACCAGCACCAGCGCCGTCACCGCGCCCACCGCCAGCGGGCGCAGCAGCCTGCGGGCGCAGAGCAGCGCCAGCAGCACCGGGATGGCGGCCAGATAGTAGACGCACTCGCTGCGCCACGACGCAGCCAGCGTGCCCAGAATCACGATAGCGGCCAGTTCCTTTTTGTTCAGCTTCGTGCCGCGCAGGTACATGGCCGCCAGCATGAACACCAAAAACAGCTCGGTCCACGTTGACCAGGTCGTGCGGAAGGGCTGCTGGGTGTGCATCAGCACGGGCGGCAGCAAAAACGGCAGGTAGACCAGCGCAAACCACGTCGGGCGCACCGGGCGGGTCAGCCGCTTTTCGGCTAGGTCCTGCGCCGTGGCCGCAAAGCAGCCCACAATGCCGCTGATAAGCAGGTTCTGCACCAGCACGACGCCGCCGGGCATCGGTACAAACATCAGTGACAGAATGAACGCGCCGCTGGTCAGAAAGTGCTGCCATGAGTTGGGCTGCAGCGTCCGTGCCAGATACAGCACGGCCAGGTCATCATTGCCCCAGATGCCGGGCCAGACGATGAGCAGGATGACCAGATTCACCGCCAGATACGGCAGCGTCCAGGCCACCCACCGCCGGGCAAATTTGTCCCCGGCGCGCAGCTTCTGCACCAGCGTCACCGCGCCGTGCACCAGCCCGAACGCCAGCACCAGAAACAGCGCCTTGTAGACAAAAAACGCCGGTGTGCGCCAGTCATAGCGGAAGAACAGCCTGTCCGTTCCCAGCGTCAGGGCGCACCACAGCACCGCAGCCGCCAGCTCTGCCGCCGTTCGCTTTTTTGCAGGTGTTTTCATTCTTACTCCTTCAGGTCAGCGCGTCAAAACCGGCCTTATTGGCGGGTGCCTCCGCCGCGCGGTACTCGTCCGGCGTGCCGAACGGCAGATGTAAATCACACGCAAAGCCCGCAATTCTTGCGCCCTGCGCGGCCAGCACATTGTAAATGCCGGAGACAAAAAATTCCTTGTACTCGCAGTTTTTCAGGTATTCGGCGCAGGCATCGGCGTAGGTTTTCTTATCCTTGAAATAGTACGCGCCGCAGATAGCATCATGGCTGACGACCTGCTTTTCCACCGTATGGCAGACATTGCCGTCCGCGCCGTACTGCAGATAGCTGTACGCGGGGGAATCACTCTCAAACGTCAGCAGTGCGCCCTCCGGGCCGTTTGCAAAGCCGCCCTTAGCGCAGAACTCGTTGAATGCCCTGCAAACAAACAGATGGTCGCAGTCGTTGAACAAAATCGGCTCACCGTCGGGCAGGCCCTCGCAGCCCTTCAGCGCCGTGACGGCCGCGCCCTCGGTCACCTCGGGCAGCGCCACAATGCGGGCCGCGGGCCAGTACGCCTTGATTTTTTCGTCGATGGCAAAGTCGCGGATATGCTCCTCGAGCACCACAAACGTGAGGTCCGCGCAGTCCACGAACTTCTCCACGCTGCGCGCCGCCCAGTAAAAGAACGGCTTTCCGTTAATTTCGATCAGCGGCTTCGGGCAGACAAAGCCGTTTTTAAAAAACCGGCTGCCCCTGCCGGCCATGGGGAGAATCAGGTGAAGTTTAGACATGATGTACCTCTTTTCAAAAAGCCTTCCCCTGCGGGGGAAGGTGGCGCGCAGCGCCGGATGAGGGGCGACCTGCCGCTATTGCCTGTGCAATTTTCCGCAGAAGAGTTGCTCCATTCACTCTGCCCTCATCAGTCGCCTGCGGCGACAGCTTCCCCCCGAAGGGGAAGCCTTTTTACTTTTCCAGTCCCGCCAGCATCCGCGTCTCGGCCTCAATGACTCTGCCCAGTCCCGTCTCAATATCGACCTGCGGCTGCCAGCCGTAGACCTCGCGGGCATGGGTGTTGTCGCACTGGCTGAACTTGTTGACCTCGTGGTCCAGGATCTCCGGTTTGATGCCGTAGGCCCCGCCGTACAGCTCGGGGTACTTGGCCCAGTAATGGCTGCTCGGGCAGTATTTGGCCTCAATATTTTTGCCCATCAGGCGGTTGGCAATGGCGTACAGCTCGCGCACGGAATAGCTCTGGTTGCTGGACACGTTCACCGCGTCAAAGCCCTTCTGCGGGTGTTCGACGACGCGCAGCGCCAGCGCGATCAAATCATCCACGTAGATGTAATCGCGGCGCTGGTTGCCGTCGGAGTGGAACTCCGGCGTGCGGTCATAGTACAGCTCGCGGATCATGTAGCCGACGAACGGCGGCTGCTTGCGCAGGCAGTCGATGTGCGGGCCGTAGACGTTGGCAAAGCGCAGGCAGGTCACAGTCATGCCGTAGGTGTCGGCAAAGCTCTGGGCAAAGCGCTCACCGCAGTATTTCGTGTTCGGGTAAATGAGCGTCGGCGGGTTGAACTTACCCTCCACCGTCGGGAACTCGGTCTCGTTCTCGTACATGGCGTTGGTGGATGCCTGCACGAGCTGTTTGATGCCGGTGCGGCGGCCCGCCTCCAGCAGGTTGACCAGACCCAGGGTGTTGACCTCAATGGCCTGCACGGGGTCGCTCTGGCAGTCCGGCAGCGGCGCAATGCCCGCAATGTTATACACAACATCGAACTTTTCCGCCTCGAACAGAGCCAGCATCCCGGCCTTGTCGCGGATGTCCATTCTGCGCACCTCTGCGCCAAAATCATGGTCGTCAAACTTCAGGTTGTCCGGATTGCCGTAGGAGAAGTTGTCAATGCCGACGACCTCGTCCCCGCGCTTCCACAGCGTATGCCACAGCTGGCCGCCGATAAACCCGGCAGCGCCCGTCACCAGAATCTTCATACCAAAGCCCTCCTTACAGGTTGGAAGCTACGACCTCGTAGCTGTAATCCTCAATGATTTTCTCGCGCCATTCGCGCTCCACAAAGGCCCGCGGCCCGGCCAGATACTTGCCGCAGAGCTTGAGCAGGCTGATGCCGAAGCTCGTCAGCTTGTTGTTGCTGACCTGGTCCTCCTCCCGCCAGCTGATGGGGAAGAACAGCACCCGCTGCTTCATCTGGCAGAGCGCCAGGATCATGCAGTCGTTAAAATACAGCGTATCCGGGAACTTTTTGTAGTACTCGCTTTTCAGCGGTTCCACGGCATACAGGTTCAGCCCGCTGCCCAGATCGGTGATTTTTCTGCGGGCCACTAAGCTAAAGAGCCAGTTGAAGCCGTAGTTGCCCCAGGTGCGCAGCGCACTGTAGCCGCCGGTCTTGCTGCCCTTCATAAAGCGGGAGCCAAGGCAGCAGTCGTATTTTTTGTAGGTGCCGTCGTTCAGAATCGGCAGCAGGTCCGCAATGGCGCCCTGGTCGTCGCCGTGCAGCACGACCAGATGCTCGTACCCGTGGGCCGCCGCGTAGCCGAACGCGACCTTGTGGCTGCCGCCCAGACCGTAGTTCTGGTCATTGCGCAGCAGGCGGACCGGCGCGTCGGGGTGGCGGGCCATCCAGTCCTGCACGGCGGCCTCGGTGCCGTCGGAAGAGCGGTTGTTTACGACGATGCACTCCCCCACCCACGGGGCAATGCGCTGATCCAACAGCTGCGAAAGCACCCGCGTGACCTGCTTTTCGCAGTTATAAGCAGGGATAAAAACCAGCAGTTTTTCCATGGAAAGCTCCTTTTCTGCACACAGTTCTACATAATAAAGATTATACAACACCGCGCCGCCAATCGCAAGAAAAAAAGCCCCCTCTTGGGAAAAGAGGGGACGACATTTTGAATAGATGCACAATGGGAAGGTGCCGAAGCCCCTCAGGCCTTGCTGCGCGCGGCCAGTCCTCCGGACCCGAACCCCTCTGTCGCTTCGCGACATCTCCCCGCGCAGCGGGGAGTCACCCCACTGCGTGGGGCGCCTTGTTTCGGACGGCTTTGCCGTCCGCGAAAGCCTCCCCTCACAGGGGAGGTGGCCGAGCCTGCGAGGCCGGAGGGGCTCTGCCCGTTTCCCGCCGCGCTCAGCTTAAAAACCTGACCCTCTGTGCATCCAAATTCCGATACAGCACATACCCCGCCGGGCACGCCGTGTCCGCCTTTTCCAGCGTGGTCGTATCCACCGGCACGCCGTCCGCTGCCAGCACCCAGTCTGCCGCGTCCAAATCGGTATATGCCCTGCCCGGGTACTCCGGCCCGACGGCCTCGGCGGTCAGGTCCAGCACGCCGTCTGCCAGCGCACCGCTCTGCAAAAGCGTCTCATACTCGACGATATAGACATCCCGCGCGACATACGTTTCTATGAGCTGGCTGTCCCGCTGGCGCACGCCGTAGGGGATAAACAAAACTCTGCCGTCCAGCTCTGCCAGCGCGTCGTTCAGCGCCGACGCCTGCTGTGCGGTCCCGGCAGGGACCTCATACGTCCAGCGGTTGATGCGCCACTCGCCCGCGTAGCACAGCACGCAGAGCACCAGCGCCGCACCGGCCAGCACGCGGCGGCCCCTGCGGCGCACCAGCAGCACGCCCAGCACGGCCACGCCAACCGCAATCACTGCACGCCACACCGCCAGCCACGCCCCCTGCCCCAGCACGGGCAGGCGGTCCGTGCGGTCCGCCACGAAGTCAAACCACTGCAAAAGGGTGTTGTCGCCCGCGCCCGCGCCGATGGCCCGGCAGGCGGTCACGAACAGCACGCCCCAGGCTATCGTCAAAACCGCCAAGATCCGGCGGCGCGTTTTGGTCAGCTTTTCATCCAGCGTGTCCAGCGTCACCGTCAGCAGCGGGATCAGCAGCGGCTCCAGATACCGCGTATGCTGCCGCGGCGACGGCGAGCCTAAATCCTCGCGCACCGTGATGGACCACGCAATGACCGCCACGCCGATGCCAAGGGACAGCAGCAAAAAGAGCGGCAGCTGGGTGCGGCGGGCATCGCTGCCCCTGCGCGGGCGGTGCAGCCCGCAGAGCGGCAGCAGCACCGGGAACACCCAGAACGCCAGCACGGCAAACAGCGCGTCGCACACCAGCGCAAACGGCAGAAAGCGCCACTGCTCCGCCGTCAGCCAGCCGGTCTGGTTGTAGGAGTTGCCCAGCCCGCGGAACAGCGTCGCCTTGGCCAGCAGAAAGCAGACCAGAAAGCTGCCCAGCAGCGCGGCATTGCAGGCCAGCTCCGCCCGCCACGACGCCTTGTCATGCCACCAGACCCACGCGCGCACAAGCACCCAGGCGATCAGATAATAGAGCGCGACCTCCTTGTTCAGATACAGCAGGTAGCAGAACGCCCCCGCCGCCGCGCACCAACCCACGCGGGCCTTCGGCTCTGCCAGCATCGCCCGCAGGAAAAAATACACCTGCCACAGCGACAGCGGCAGAAACACCGTCTCGCTCATAAACGTACTCGCAGCGGACATCGTGGGCAGCACCGCCGTAACGCCGACGAGAAACGCCGTGCGGCGGCGGTTCATGCCCATGGCCCGTGCCAGCGCATAGGCCGGGAACACCGCGCTTGCCATATATACGGCGTTCAGCCAGCCGATGGCCGTGATCTGCGCGGCGGTGGTTTTCAGCAGCAGCGCCGGCAGGATGCAGAGCGGGTATAGAATTTTCTGGTAGTCGCTGGGCATATTGCGCACCCGCAGTCCGCGCCCCTGCAAAAGGCTGCGCGCCACATCCAGATACCGCAGCTCGTCGCTGTAGACGGCCAGCTCCCGCGGGTAGCTGCTCAGCATCCCGTACACAACGGCGCACACCGCAAACAGCATCACGACCCACAGCCAGCCGTTTCTTTTTTTAGAAAGCATACACGCACCCTTTTCTCTAAAAAGCCTTCCCCCGCGGGGGAAGGTGGCGCGAAGCGCCGGATGAGGGCCGGCCTTCCGCCATTACCAGTGCAAGGGTTGCCCCCTTCACTCTGCCCTCATCAGTCGCCTGCGGCGACAGCATCCCCCTCGGGGGGAAGCCTTTTTCCTCACTTCAGCTCAATATAATACACCGGGCACCGTTCCCCGTCGGTCACAAACTCGATTTTTTCCACGTCCAGCGTATCCTCGGCCAGGGCACGCAGCACGGCGGCGTCGTAATTGTAGCCGTACAGCAAAAATCCGTCGTGCAGGTCCCGGCTCTCCACCGCCGCGCGCAGGCTGGCGGCATCGTCCTCGCCGCTTGCCTGGTCAACGGCCTCGCGCTTGGCGAACTCCTCCAAGAACAGGTCGGGCGCGACCTCATACCCCGCCTTGTTCAGCACAACGGCGGGCAGCCTCTCGGTGTCGGCCAGCGCAGCCTTGCGCGGGGCGGCGTCCTCATACAGGTAGGCGTTGGGGTCGGTCCGGTGCGCCGCAAGGATCGGCACCAGTGCCAGCAGCAGCAGGGTCTCGTGCTGCGGGGCCAGCCTGGCCAGCACCACAGCCACAGCCAGCACCACAGCGGCGTAGATCACCACATAGTAGCGGTCCGCCTCAAACGGCGCGGCCTTATCGATCAGCGCCACGTACCCCGCCGACGCCAGCAGCAGCCCGGCGGCAAACAGGCCCTTGCCGCGCAGACGGCAGCCGCGCCGCCACAGCACCACCGCTGCGGCAGCCACAACCACGGCCCACAGCCAGAGCCCGCCGAACTGGGCCGCCAGCAGCTGCACCACCGTGCCGATGCTCCTGCCCCACTCCGCCAGCGCGGACAGGTCAAAGACGCTCGCAAACGCCTCTTTTCCGCGGGAGCCGGAGAAGATATGGGCCTTCATCGTGGGGAAGGCCGCATACGCCGCAGCCAGCGCGGCAAACTCGGCAACCACATAGCCGCCCGCCGTCTTGAACCGCCGCGCAGCCAGCAGCCAGACGCCGAACAGCCCGCAGACGAAAAAGCAGAACACCAAAAAGAAATACTGCGTCAGCGCCCCGGCCATTGTGACCGCAAACAGACCCGGCCAGACCGCCCGCGGCGGCTTTTGCCCCGCCTGCAGCGCCTGCCACAAAACCAAATGGCAGTACAAAAGCACGATGCCCTCCAGCATCATCAGGCTGTACATCCGGGTGAACACTGCCATGCCCTGCACGCCGACGCAGAGCAGCCAGCAGGCCGCTGCCGTCCACGCGGGCCAGAACCGCCCAATCAGCCGCTTCGCCGTGCAGTACAGCACCGCCGCGCCCGCCAGGATGCAGACAAAGTTCGGCAGCAGCCCCACCCACGGCAGACCCAGCTGCGGGAACAGCGACTCCGCCGTATAGATCAGGCAATAGTAGAGCGGCGGGTGGACATCGATCTTCTGGTTGTTCCACGGGATGGTATAGTCAAACAGGCGGCCCGGCGTCAGGACCGCGCTGTAAAAGCTGCCGTCGTGCCAGCTGTCCATATAGCCGTCCTCCAGCGCGTAGAACCCGCCGGGATAGTTTGCCAGCTCATAGGTGTACAGCTCGTCCACATGGTAGCCCTGCTTGTGCGCCGCGTAGTAGAGCATCAGCGCCAGCCCCACGGCCAGCAGCGCCGCCACCGCCAGCATGCGCTTGGTTTTTGTGTTTTTCATGATTCCCGCTTTCCGTTTCTGCCTGACCGTAGGGGCGCATTCTATATGCGTCCGCGCACCTCGCGCCGCCGCAAACCTCCCGGGCGGATATGGAATCCGCCCCTACGGGAATGCGCGCCCGTTCGTTTACACACCTGCATACCAAAAAGGCCTGCCCCAAAAGGCAGGCCCTTCGTTTGTTTTACTCCTGTGCGTTTTCTTCCTTGTCACGCACAAAACGCCACAGCTCACCGATGGTGAAATCCTCGCTCAGCTCACTCTCGTCGATTTCCTCGCCGATTGCCTCGCCCAGTGCCCACGCCAGCTCGATCATATCCTCATGGTCGGCGCCCAGGTCAGCCAGCGCTGTGCCGCGGCTCAAATCGCCCGTGTCGCAGCTGAACTGCTCTGCCAGCAGATCCTGCAATTCTTCAAAGGTCATTCCGTTTTCCCCCTCTCACTGGGAAGTTTTGTGTTCTTATCATACAAGCCCACAGCGGTTCCGTCAAGGGGCAAACCAGCAACAACCGCACAAATTTATTGCGCCTGATTTGTGGAATCTGCCGAAGGCCCCGCCGGTAACTGCGGCTGTGCGTTCAAAATGCGCATAAACTCCTCGCCGGAGATCGTCTCTTTTTCGTACAGATACTGGGCAATTTCGTCCAGCTTGCGCTTGTTGTCGGCCAACAGCTGGTAGGCCTTCTTGTGCTCGGCCTGTACGATCTCCACGACCTTGGCATCGACTTGAGCCGCCGTCTGCTCGCTGCAGGCCAGGCTCGCGTCGCCGCCCAGGTAGGCGTTGTTCACAGTCTCCAGCGCGACCATGTCGAAATCCTCGGTCATGCCGTAGCGGGTGACCAGTGCGCGGGCCAGCTTGGTGGCCTGCTCAATATCGTTCGACGCGCCCGTCGTGATGGAGTGGAAGATCAGCTCCTCCGCCGCGCGTCCGCCGGTCAGCGTCGCGATCTTGTTCAGGATCTCCTCTTTCGTCATCAGCGTGTGGTCGCCGTCCTCCACCTGCATGGTGAAGCCCAGCGCACCGGACGTGCGCGGCACAATGGTAATTTTCTGCACGGGGGCGCTGTTCGTCTGCAAGGCCGCCACCAGCGCGTGGCCGACCTCATGGTAGGAGACGATGCACTTTTCCTTATTGTTGAGGATCTTGTTCTTCTTCTGCGCACCGGCCAGGATCGTGTCCACGGCCTCCTGCAGGTCGAACTGGGTCACGGCCTTGCGGCGATGGCGCACAGCGCAGAGTGCGGCCTCGTTCACGATATTCGCCAGCTCGGCGCCGGACGCACCGGGCGTCATGCGGGCCACAACACCAAAGTCACAGTCGGGGCCGAGCTTGACTTTCTTAGCGTGCAGGCGCAGGATGCTCTCGCGGCCCTTCAGATCGGGCAGCTCGACGGGCACGCGGCGGTCAAAACGGCCCGGGCGGGTCAGCGCAGGATCCAGGGATTCCGGGCGGTTCGTCGCCGCCAGGATGACGACGCCCTTTGTGGCGTCAAAGCCGTCCATCTCGGTCAGCAGCTGGTTCAGCGTCTGCTCGCGCTCGTCGTTGCCGCCAAGGTTGGAGCCGCCGTCACGTTTCTTACCGATCGTATCGATTTCATCAATAAAGACGATGCAGGGCGCTTTTTCACCTGCCTGCTTGAACAGGTCGCGCACCTTGGACGCGCCCATGCCGACGAACATCTCCACAAACTCACTGCCGGCGATGGAGAAGAACGGCACACCGGCCTCACCGGCCACGGCGCGGGCCAGCAGCGTTTTGCCGGTGCCCGGAGGGCCGACGAGCAGCACGCCCTTGGGCATCTTCGCGCCGATCTCCTCATACTTTTTGGGGTTGTTCAGGAAGTCTACAATTTCCTGCAGGCTCTCCTTGGCCTCGTCCTCGCCCGCTACATCGTTGAATTTGATGCCGGTCTCATCGTCCACTACGTACTGCTTCGCGCCGGACTTGCCGCCGAACAGCATGGCGTTGCCGCCGGCACCGCCCATCTCCTGCATCTTTTTGGACGCCCAGCGGTTGACGAACCAGAACAGGATGATCATCGGCAGGAACGAGATCAGCAGGTTCAGCAGCGAATCCCAGATCGTGGGCGACTGATAAACCGTGCCGAACTCCACCCCCGCATCCTCCAGCCGGGTGACGAGGTTGTTGTCCTGCGCAATGGCGTTGGTTTTGTAGGAATTGTCGTTCTTGTCCACAAAGTAGATCTGCTGATCTTCGATCTGGACGGTGGCCAGCTCCTTGCTCTCCAGCATTTGCAGGAAGGTGCTGTAGTTCACGCTTTTCACGCTCGCCTGCATCAAAGCCGGGAACAGGAAAACATTGCTTAAAATAACGATGGCCAGAATGATCGCATAGCCGATCCAAAGCTTCTTTTTGGGGTCCTTCGGCGGCTGTGTCGTCTCTTTCATAGGGAATGCCTCCTCTTTATCTTTTGTAACTATTATAGCATGCTCCCAAAAAATGAACAGCGTGTGAAACAACTTTGAACGAACCGCAAAAAATCCCGCCGCGGCGGGCTTCGGCGGGCTTTCTCCACATTTTGCACAGGTTTTCGACATCTTTCCACTGTGGAAATGTGGAAAACCATGTTGAAACTGTGGAAAACCCCGTGCAAACCCGCAAAATAGCACGATAGACAGGGTTTGTTGAAATGTGGAAAACCGGAGGCAAACCCTCCCCTGAAAGGAGAGGTGCAGCGTGTAGAAGGAGTCCGTTTTCGGGATATTTGTAGGGATGGGTCTTGACCCATCCGCACATCCGGCAGTGCGCGGTTTTCCCGCTGTGTCGTACTTTTGGCAAGGCAGCACGGAACGGTCAAGACCGTTCCCTACAAACCGGCCGAAAGGCTTCGCGGCCGCCAACTTTTCTGCTAATTTTTAAACAAAAATCAAAATTCCGTCCAAATTTTCTCGCATTTTGTAACAACTCGGAAACATTTGTCGTTATAATAGACAATACGCCTTTTCAAAAAACACCCTGCCGGAAGGAGGCCCCGCTATGAATCCCATCATAAACCGCAAACAGGATATTCTGTATAAAGACCTTGCCGTTGACCTTACCGCCCACCGCGTATCCCGCGCCGGGCATGAGCTGCTGCTGACCCCGCGGGAGTTCGCCCTGCTGGCTGTGCTCGTGACCAACTGCGACACAGCTTTAAGCCGCAGCCAGCTGCTCGAGGCTGCCTGGGGCTACGCCTTTATCGGCGAGAGCCGCACCGTGGACGTACATATCAACCGCCTGCGCCGCAAGCTCGGCCTGCAAAACGACATCCAGACCGTCTACAAGGTCGGCTACCGCCTGAGCAGCGCCAACTGAAACCGCAAAGCGCCCTGCACTTTTTTACCGTGCAGGGCGCTTTTCTTCCTTTTCAAAAAGTTCCATATTCCCCGCCCGGCGTGTAGATCGTCCCATCGGGGCCGATGACCACATTGCTCAGCGTGTCCAGGCCGCCGTAGACGTCCGGGTCCAGCGTAACACACAGAGCGAAATCGACCTCGTCCGGGGCATAGCGCACGACCCGCAGCACACCGGAGGTATGCTTATATTCCAGCCCGTCCTCCGTGGTGGTCTGCTCCCAGCTGCCGTCCAGCGTTGTGTCCAGCTGGGTCAAAAACGCCTGCACCTGCTCCTCCGGTGTACTCTCTGCCGTGGGCAGTCGGTTGTCAAGGACGCTGACCTGCAAAAACGCGCCGTTGCCGGGCAGATACATCAGCTCGATGCTCGTCTCATCGTCGATACTGTACATCTCGCCGCTTTCCGTCACCTTGTAGGCGTTCACCGTGTACATCAGGAATCTCACAGTCTGGATATTGCCCGTGTAGCTGCACCCGTAGCACTGGACCTGCACGCTGCCGTTTTCCGGCTGCACCGGCCCGGCGTGGGCCTCGCCCTCGGCCACGCGGTCCAGCAGGTAGTCAAGCTGCTCCCGACTGAGAAGGCCCCGCGTGGCGGCCTGCTTCAGCTTGCCGCGCAGTACGGTAAAGACATTGTCGGACCAATAGCTGTCCGCCCGATTGATGCCGCCCTGCACGCCGTAACGGTAGAGCGCCCCGGCCACGGGGTCCAGGCGTATCTCGTCGCTCATCACGCCGGGCAGGGCAGGCCGCGGCTGGGCCGCACGGCAGCGCACCGTCTGCCCGTACACGGCCAGCGGCGGCAGTGCCAGCAGAGCCAGGCTTACCGCGGCAATTTTTAAAAATTTATTGTTGCTGCGCTGCTTCTTCATGCTCTGCCTCCTTCTGCAATAAAATCGTCACTGTCGTGCCCTCGCCCACACGGCTTGCAAAGGTCATCTGCGTGCCGAATGCCTCTGCAATTTGTGCGCAGAGCGCCAGCCCCACGCCGCTGCCGCCGTTGGCCCGGGCGCGGGCCTTGTCCACGCGGTAGAACGGCTCGGTCAGGTGGGGCAGCGCCTCCGCCGGGATACCGCAGCCCGTGTCCTGCACGGTCAGCCGCCAGCATTCGCCCGCGTCGGTGCAGCGCAGGTGGACCGCGCCGTCCTGCGGCCCGGCGTGCCATGCATTCAGCGCCAGATTGCGCACAAGGTCCGCCAGCAGCACCCGGTCCGCCAGCACAACGGCCTCCGCGGGCGCGTCGCAGTCCAGCACCACATCCGGCAGACTACGCACGGCATCGGCAAAGGCCGCGGCCACCCGCACGGGGCGCAGCACCACGCCGTCCGCCTGCAAGCCGTTCAGCGCCAAAAGCTGCTGGCTCAAACTCTCCAGCCGTGCGGACTCATGGTAGAGGGCCTCCGCCGCCGTGCGCCGTCGTTCCGCATCCAACGTGCCGCCGCGCAGCAGGTCGGCGTAGCCGATCAGGCTGGTCAACGGCGTTTTCAGCTCGTGGGTCAGGTCGGCCACAAAGCGGCTCTGGCGGGCGTTCAGCTCCTGTAGACGCTCATAGTGGTACGCCGCGACCAGCGCCGCCAGCGTGATGATCGCCTGCACGGCCAGCCAGCTGTACAAAAGCCGGTTCCGCGCGGCGAACGCCTCGGACGCATCCGCCGCCGTGACGACGGCCACGGGGTAGGAGTAGGGCGTGTTCAGCACCCCGCCCAGCAGCAGCGTCTCCCCGCGCAGCAGGATGCCGTCCGTGGCCGCGGCGGCCTGCTGCACATCGGCGGCGGCCACGCTCTCCGGCAGGGCGCTGTAGGCGACGTCGCCCTCCCGCATCAGCGCAAACGCGGCAGTGCTGCTGCCCAGGATCAGCCACTGGCCGCGGGTGTACGCCTGCCCTACCCGGGCGCAGACCGAGTCGGCCCCGCTGCTCAGATAGCCCGCGTCGCTCCGGGTATCGTACTCGGCGGCAAAGGCGTCCTCCAGCCCACAGACATTGCGCTGGTGCTGCAAAACCGCCTGTTCCTCCAGCGCGTCCAGCCGTTCCCGGAACGTCCTGCACGCCAGCCCGCCGCCCGCCAGCGCCATTGCCAGCGAGAGTGCAAGGACAGCCGTGTACATGGATGTACGCTTCATAAAGTCACCTCCTGCGGTTTCCCGGTTGTATGATTCATTTTGATTTACCGCCATGTAGGGGCCGGACATGTCCGGCCCGGCAGCCTTCCGCCATGACCCATTCACGGTCTGCCGTCTTGCAGCCCGCGGGCCGGGCATGCCCGGCCCCTACCGTTCTGCCAGCAGCTTATACCCCACCTTCGGCACGGTCACGATCTTGTCCGCCCAGTCCAGCTTTTTGCGCAGCCGGTGGATGTGCAGATCCAACGCCCGCGGGTTCGGCTCCGCGTCGGGGCCCCAGACCCGCTCATACAAAATATCACGGTAGAGCGCCTGTCCCCGCGCCCGCACCAGAACCAACAGCAGCGTAAACTCCCGCGGGGTCAGCTCCACCGCGCGCCCGTTTTGGGTCACGGTGCGGTTGTCCGGGTCTACCTCGGCATCGAACACCCGCAGCGTCGCCGCCCGCCGCCCGGTGTGGCGCAGAAGTCCCTCGACCCGGGCCAGCAGCTCCGCCGGGGCAAACGGCTTGACGATGTAGTCATACGCGCCCAGCTTCAACCCGCGCACCCGGTCCGCCACGGCGTTTTTCGCCGTCAGAAAGATGACCGGCGTGCCGGTTGGCGCAATGTAGTCCATCAGTGCAAAGCCGTCCACGCCCGGCAGCATGACGTCCAGCAGCACCAGATCAAACTGCTGCTTTTCCAGCAGGTCGGCGGCCTGCTCGCCGTCGCAGGCCAGCACAAGCGGCTGCCCCAGCGGCTCCAGCGTCATCTCAATGAGCCTGGCAATATGCGGCTCATCATCCACGATCAAAATCGGAAGCATCGCGTTTTCCCCCTTTCGTTGAGGTCAGTATAGCACGGCAGGGTTTCTGAAAGTTTTCCGCTGCACAAAAAGTAGGAGCCGGGCATGCCCGGCCCGCAGCTTTCCCATCAGCTCCATCTCATGGGTAAGCTGCAGGCGAGGCATGCCTCGCCCCTACCCTTCGTTTTATTCCCCCAAAAACTCCCGTATCTCCTTCTCCACGGCCCTGACTTCCTCCTCAAACGCCCGGGCGCTCACGCGCAGCGCGCCGTGCCCCATGACGATGATCTGCTCCGCGCCGTCGCTGCTGACAACGCGGGTGCGGTGCTCCTTCGCCAGCTCGTGGGTCGCACGCTCAATGTACATATCCGCCGTCTCGGCCTCACGGGTGTAGACAACATACAAATTGTGGTACTGCTCTACCTCCCGCGCGCCGCCGCGCACCTTGTAGGCGTCAAAAACCAGGATCGGCACACAGCGGCGGTAGCCGGCGTAGTTGCACAGAATATCCATCAGCCTGCGCCGCGCGGCGTCCAGATTGCCGTCGGCCAGTTTCCTTAAATCATCCCACGCAAAAATCACGTTGTAGCCGTCCACCAGCAGGTAGTCCGGCCCGGCGGGCACGGGCTTTGCGGGCACGGACGCCGCCGCGGGGGCCGTGTGCAGGGCCGCGCGGGCCGCCTTTTTCGCGTCACCCGTCTCGCCGCGGCGGCGTATTTTTCCGTAGGTTCGTTCAAAAATTGCCAACAGTTCTTTATCCTGCTCCAGCGTGCCGCGGTAGGCGTCGGCACGGCGGCGGCGCGCGTTGGCATCGTCCTCAGCGTCGGCTTCTTCTGTCGCCGTCTCGCCGTTCAGCCGCCGTTCCAGCCCGGTGGACAGATGTGCCCGGGCGGGCACCTCGTCCCATTTGACCAGATACCCGGCCCCGTGGGCGCAGAACACCGAATCCGCCGGGTTTTCCACATCCGCGTCGGGGTCATACCCCGCGGCGGAGACGATTTCGTCGGCGTTATGGCAGGCGTCGTACCCGGCAGGCAGCACAGCCCAGCGGCCCAGCCCGTGGGTGTAGGCCGCGACCTCCCGCGCATAGCCCCGCGCCGTCGCCACAGGCAGACGGCCCGTCAGCCGCACCGTGCCGCCTGACGTCTCCGGTGCCTCAAAGCTGCCGCACATCCTCTGCACATCGGCCATGGCGCGGCCCAGCGCGTCGGCGGGCAGCTCCAACGTAAAATCATACCACGGCTCCAACAGCTGCACGCCGTCCTTCGCCTCGGCCATCCGCAGGCCCTGCCGCACGGCGCGGTAGGTCGCCTGGCGGAAGTCCCCGCCTTCGGTATGCTTCTGGTGGGCACGGCCCGCCGCCAGCGTGATCTTCACATCGGTCAGCGGCGCACCGATCAGCACGCCCGGGTGGGTGCGCTCGGCCAGATGTGTTAAGATCAGTCGCTGCCAGTTTTCGGCCAGCGTGTCGGGCGGGCAGTCCGCCGCCAGCTGCACACCGCTGCCCCGCGCCCCCGGCTCCAGCAGCAGATGTACCTCGGCATAGTGGCGCAGCGGCTCATAGTGGCCGATGCCCTCCACCGCCCTTGTCAGCGTCTCTTTATACAAAATGCCGCCCTCGCTGAACGCCACGGTCAGCCCGAACCGCTCCTGCAAGATCGTCTGCAAAATTTCCAGCTGCACCTCGCCCATCAGCTGGACGTGTACCTCGCCCAGGTCATCCCGCCAGTTGACGTGCAGCTGCGGGTCCTCGCCCTCCAGCGTTTGCAGCGCCTTTAATAAGGTATGGGGGTCGGCGTCACAGTCCACGCGGTAGTTGAGAACCGGCTCCAAAAGCGGCGTCTCGGCGTCGGATTCCGCGCCAAGCCCCTGCCCGGGCCGCGTACTGACCGGCCCCGCTGCGGCCACGACCATGCCGGGCAGCGCCTCGCTGACCAGCCGGAATTTGCCGCCGTTATACAGCCGCAGCGCGTCGGCCTTCTCGCCGCCGGGCAGCACATCTTTTACATGCAGCACGCCGCCCGTGACCTTCAGCCAGGTCAGCCGCGTGCCCGCATCCTCACTGATTTTGAACACACGCGCGCCGAATTCCGGCCACCGGGGCGGGGTGCGGGTCAGCGTCTGCAGGCCGCGCAGCAGCCCGTCCAGCCCGTCCAGCCGCAGCGCCGCGCCGAAAAACACCGGGAACACCTGCCGCCGCGCAATAGCGGTCTGTATCGTTTCTTCCGCTGCTGCGCCGGTCTCAAGCACCTCGTTCATCAGCGGCTCGCTGCACAGAGCCAGCGCCTCCGGGTCGGGCGCGGCGGAAAAATCCACGCACCCGTCCCCGAACCGCCCGCGCAGCTCCCGCAGGCGCACGGCGGCGTCCGCGCCGGGCAGGTCCATCTTGTTGACAAATACAAACGTAGGTACGCGGTAACGTGCCAGCAGCTTCCACAATGTCTCGGTGTGGGCCTGCACGCCGTCGGTGCCGGAGACGACCAGCACCGCGTAATCCAACACCTGCAAAGCGCGCTCGGCCTCGGCGGAAAAATCCACGTGGCCGGGCGTATCCAGCAGCGTCAGCTCGGTCTCGTCGGCGCCGTCCGCGGCGGGCAGCGTCAGCACGGCCTGCTTGGCAAAGATCGTGATGCCCCGCGCCCGCTCCTGGCTGTCGGTGTCAAGAAAGGCGTCCCTGTGGTCCACGCGCCCCAGCTTGCGCAGCACCCCCGCGCGGTAAAGCAGCCCTTCGGCCAATGTAGTTTTGCCGCTGTCCACATGTGCCAGCAGTCCGACGACCAGACGTTTCATACCCGTTCCCCTTAGCTTTCAAAATCATGCCCCTATTGTACAATTTTTCTTGCCATTTGGCAAACGCTGTGCTATACTTATCCCAAATCCACCGAGGAAGGAGAGCACCCCCTTATGCGTTGGCAGTTTGGTGTTGTGTTCCAGAAAAAAGGAAACCCCTGACCTACTGACGCTGTAAGTGTGCCCTTTTTTACCTCGGTAACGCTGTAAGTGTGCAGTTTTTGCGCCCTGTGGCTTTGCCGCGGGGCGCTTTTTGCTGCCTTTTTACAAAATTTAAGGGCACGTTTTCGTATACTATCACGAAAGGGTGTTCCCCTATGAATTTACAAAAACAGCTTCGCTGCGTGTATCTGCATGCATTTACCTCTACCCTGCGCTTCACCGACGCCGTCTGGGTCGCGCTGCTGGCGGCCCGCGGCTTTACGCTGGCGCAGATTGGCCTGGCCGAGGGCGTTTTCCACGGCGTCAGCCTGCTGTGTGAGGTCCCCAGCGGCATGGCCGCCGATTTGCTGGGGCGGCGGCGCACGCTGATCTTCGGCGGTGCGCTGGGCGTTGTCTCCGCCGCCACCATGGCGTTTGCGCCCAGTCTCGCGTTCATCTGCGCGGGCATGGGGCTGAAAGCGCTGGGCTACAACCTGCTCTCCGGCACCACGGAAGCCCTGACCTACGACAGCCTGAAAACCGCCGGGCGGGAGCACGACTACATTAAAGTTGACGCCAAAGCGTCAATCTTCATGAAGCTAGCCTCCGCCCTCGGCGCACTGGCCAGCCTGCTGGCCGGGGTGCTGACCTCGGCGGGCTACTACCTTGCGGACGCCGCGGTCAGCGCCGTCTCCGCCTTGGCCGCGGCCAACCTGACCGAACCTGTCGTCACCGACGAACAGGCCGCCCGCGAGAAGCACATCTTACAAGAATTGCCTGCCCGGCTGCGTGTGCACATTTTGGACAGTCTCGACTGCCTGTGCAGCAGCACACCGGCGCGGCGCATTATCATGGCCGACGCGGTCATCTCGCTGCCGTCCTACCTGACCTCGATGTTCGTCCAGCAGCGTCTGACCCAGCAGGGCTGGGCCATGGAATGGCTGTTCCTGCCGGGTCTGCTGGCTGGGGCCGCGGGCATGGCGGGCGCATCGCTGGGCCGCCGCCTGCACCCCAAACGGCTGCGCGCGCTCTATTTCGGCTGTGCGCTGCTCGTCGGCACAGGCACGCTTCTGGCGGGCGCGGCCCCGGCGCTGCTCTGCGCCGCCGGGCCGGTACTCGTGCAGGGGGCACTCTCCGTCTGGTTCCTGCACAGTATGCAGCGGCTCAACGACGCGATCCCCAGTGACCGCCGCGCAACGCTCATCAGCGTGGACAGTATGGCCTACAGTCTGCTGATGATCCCCGCCAGCCCGCTTGTGGGCCTTGTGGGCGACCTGACCGGCCAGGCGGGCGCAGGGCTCTGTGTACTGTGCGCACTTGTCGTCGTCAGCGGCCTTGCGGCAGCGGGCAAAACGCGCTATAATGGGCGCGGAGCATAATTACCCGATTTTTGTAGGGGCCGATGCCCGCATCGGCTCGCAGCACAGGAGGCAAAATCCAGATGACATATAAAGAAGTTTTACAGGCCGCCCAGGGTCAGATGGGCCCCTGCCGCGCCTGCCCGGTCTGCAACGGCCGCGCCTGCGGCGGCACGATCCCCGGCCCCGGTGCCAAGGGCAGCGGCACGGTGGCCGTCCGCAACTTTGACGCCTGGCGCAATGTACGGCTGAACATGGATACCATCCATGAAAATTTTGAGCCGGACACCTCCCTGACGCTGTTTGGCCGTAGCTTCAAATATCCGTTCTTTGCCGGGCCTGTCGGCGCCATGACGCTGCACTACGGCGACAAGTACAACGATCTGGACTACAACAATATCCTTGTCCCCGCCTGCGCGGCGGCTGGCATTGCTGCCTTCACCGGCGACGGCACGAACCACAAGGTCATGGAGGGCGCGGCTGCTGCCATCACGGCCTGCGGCGGCGCGGGCATCCCCACCGTCAAGCCGTGGGACAACGCCACGGTGGCCCGGAAAATAGCGCTGGCGCGCAGCTCCGGCTGCTTTGCCATGGCCATGGACATCGACGCGGCGGGCCTGCCGTTTTTACAGCACCTTGACCCGCCCGCGGGCAGCAAGACCGTGGAGCAGTTAAAAGAAATTGCCCTGGCCGCGGGCGTGCCGTTTATCTTAAAGGGCATCATGACCGTCAAAGGCGCGGAAAAGGCCATCGAGGCCGGTGCCGCGGGCATTGTTGTCTCGAACCACGGCGGGCGCGTGCTGGACGACTGCCCCGCCACGCAGGAGGTGCTGGCCGACATCGTCGCCGCCGTGGATGGCCGCGCCAAAATTCTGGTGGACGGCGGCATCCGCACCGGCAGCGACGTGTTCAAGGCGCTGGCCCTCGGCGCAGACGCCGTGCTGATCGCGCGGCCCTTCGTCACCGCCGTCTACGGTGCCGGTGCCGACGGCGTCGCCGCCTACACAGCCCAGCTCGGCAATGAGCTGGCCGACACGATGCGCCTGTGCGGTGCGCCCACGCTGGACGCCATCACCCGCGATATGGTACGGGTCATCAAGTAAAAAATGCCATGCTTTAAGATTGGGTATCCCATCCTTAAAGCATGGCATTTTTATTGCAGTGCAGCGGCGGCCGTAAGGCTCCCGGGCGGATATGGAATCCGCCCCTACATGTCGTCCTGCTGGCAGCTATAGCAAAAAGAACCGCCACTCGGCCAAGTGACGGTTCTTAGGTCTAACCTAATTACCCTAGCTTGAAAGAGACCAACCGCTTGTCGCAGTGCCTTTTTCTATTCTTATTATAACGCTGTGCTGTCCCTTTGTCAAGCCGCAGCCTGCCGCCTCTCCCCTGCATAAATATTCTTTTTTCTGCAAAAATCTCCCAAACCTCTTGCATAACCCGCGGTTTTGCATTACTATTAAAGCATACCGCCGCTTTAAACCGGCAGTGTGAGGGATCTGTGCAAAGTATAGGAGGAAGTATCATGAAAAAATTCATCAGCACCGTTCTGGCACTCGGCATGGCCGTGAGCCTGGCCGCCTGCGGCGGCAGCGCATCCACGGCAGCTTCTACGGAAAGCACCGCAGCTTCCGCCGCTGAAGCCACTGCCGACAGCGACCTTGCCTACATCAAAAACAAGGGCAAAATGACCATCGGCTACACCGTCTATGAGCCGATGAACTACACTGACGCCGACGGCAATTTCACCGGCTTTGACACCGAGCTTGCCACTGCCGTCTGCGAAAAGCTGGGCGTGGAGCCCGACTTTGTTGAGATCAACTGGGACACCAAAATTGTCGAGCTGGACGCCAAGAGCATCGACTGCATCTGGAACGGCATGACCCTGACCGATGACATCATGGCCAACGCCGCCTGCACGAAGGCCTATGCCAAGAACGCGCAGGTCGTCGTCATGAAGGCCGATGCCGATTACAGCTCCACCGCCGACCTTGTCGGCAAGACCATCGTGGCCGAGGCCGGTTCCGCCGGTGAGAGCGCCATCAGCGAGGACGAGAGCCTCTCCCAGGCCGACTACGTCAGCAAGTCCGTCCAGACTGACTGCCTGATGGAGGTCGCCGCCGGTACGGCTGACGCCGCCGTGCTGGATCTGACGCTGGCCACCGCCATGATCGGCGAGGGCACCGACTACGCAAACCTCGCCATCAAGGACGCGCTGAACGCCGAGGAGTACGGCGTCGCTTTCCGCAAGGGCAGCGATGCCGCCGACGCCGTGAACGCCGCCTTTGACGAGCTGAAGGCCGACGGCACGATGCAGGCCCTGGCCGACAAGTACAGCCTGACGCTGGCCGACTGATGGGCGAGGCAGCAGTCATCTGGGGCCGCCTGACCGAGGCGTTCTGGCTCAACTGCCAGCTGTTCGGTCTGACTCTATTGTTCGCACTGCCGCTGGGGCTGGTGGTGTCGTTCGGCTCCATGAGCAGGCTTGCCCCGCTGCGCGGCGTCGTCAAAACGTTTGTCTGGGTCATCCGCGGCACGCCGCTGATGCTGCAGATCCTGGTCATCTACTTAGGGCCCGGCCTGCTGGGCTTCACCAGCCCATGGCCGTCCGGCGGCAGCGGGCGTCTGGTCGCCGCCGTCGTGGCGTTCGCCATCAACTACGCCTGCTATTTCTCGGAAATTTACCGCGGCGGCATCGAGGCTGTGCCCAGGGGCCAGACCGAGGCCGGGCAGGTGCTGGGCATGACAAAGACCCAGATTTTCTTCCGCGTCACGCTCCTGCAGGTCATCAAGCGCATCCTGCCGCCCATGGGCAATGAGATCATCACGCTGGTCAAGGATACCTCGCTGGCGAACGTCATCGCCAACAAGGACATCATCATGATGGCGAAAGAGTACAGCGCCAAGGGCCTGATCTGGCCGCTGTTCTCCACGGCGGTGTTCTTCCTCGTGTTCGTCGGTGCGCTGACGCTGCTGTTCGGCTGGCTGGAAAAGCGGCTGGACTATTTCAAGTAAGGGGGCGCGGCTATGGCATTGTTGGAAGTAAACGGCATCGGCAAGAGCTTTGGTGCCACAAAGGTGCTGCGCGACATCTCGTTTGATCTGGCCGAAGGCGAGGCTCTCGCCATCATCGGCTCGTCCGGCTCCGGCAAAACAACGCTGCTGCGCTGTCTGAACTTTCTGGAGACCGCCGACACCGGCAGCATTACGGTAGCGGGTGAAACGCTGTGGAGCGCCGCCGACACCAAAACGCAGAGCGAAGAAGCCATCCGCAAAAAGCGGCTGCACTTCGGCCTTGTGTTCCAGAGCTTCAACCTGTTTCCCCAGTACACGGCGCTGCAGAACGTCATGCTGGCGGGCCAGCTCCTGGCGAAGGAGCGCCCCGACTACAAGCAGAACCGGCGGCAGATTCTGGCCGACATTGAAACGCAGGCAAAGGCCCTGCTGGCGCAGATGGGGCTTTCTGACCGGGAGAACCACTACCCGCACCAGCTTTCCGGCGGGCAGCAGCAGCGCGTGGCGATTGCTCGCGCACTGGCGCTGCACCCGGACATCCTCTGCTTTGATGAGCCGACCTCGGCCCTTGACCCCGAGCTGACCGGCGAGGTGCTGCGCGTCCTGCGCGAGCTGGCCGAGCACAAGACGACGATGATCATCGTCACGCACGAGATGAAGTTTGCCCGCGACGCTGCGGACCGCATCCTCTTCATGGACGGCGGTGTCGTCGTCGAGCAGGGCGACGCCAAGGAGCTCATCGACCACCCCAAAGAGGAACGCACCCGGCAGTTTTTGGCAAGCTACGGGAAATAACCGAAACCGGCAGACCGTTCGATTCAACGGCCTGCCGGTTATCTTTTTCTGTAGGGAGGGGTCTTGACCCCTCCGCGGCGCTTTGCGATCGGCACTCACGGCCCGGAACGGTCAAGACCGTTCCCTACAAATCCGCGTTTCCCATTTGCGATTTCCCCTCACGGAGCCTCCGTAGGGGCGCATTCTATATGCGCCCGCGCCGTCCGCGGCGGCGGAAACATCCCCGGGCGGATAAGAAATCCGCCCCTGCAAAGTATTTTTTCGCGTCAATTCGCTATTACCGCACCGCAATGCACTCGATCTCGACGAGCGCTCCCTTCGGCAGCGCGGCGATCTGCACACAGCTGCGCGCGGGGAAGCCGCCGTGGAAGTAGGTGCCGTAAATTTCATTCACGGTGCCGAAATCCCCCAGATCCTGCACAAATACTGTCGTCTTGACGACATTGTCCAGCGTCAGACCGGCCTCCCGCAGCACAGCCTGCAGATTCTTGAGCGCCTGGTGCGTCTGGGCCTGCACGCCCTCGGCCAATGCACCGGTGGCGGGGTCCAGACCGAGCTGGCCGCTGCAATAGACGGCATCACCGGTGTCAACGGCCTGGGCATAGGGGCCCAGGGCGGCGGGTGCGTTCGTGGTAGCAATACGCTTCATAATAAACACTCCTCTATATTATTTTTCAGGCTCGTCGGTCTCGGGCGGCCATACAAAGCCGCGCCGGGCCAGACAATCCTGCAAAAACTCCGTTGCCTGCTTCGTGTAGGCGTCGTTGTCGTGGTAGTAGCTCACGGCGTGCTCTGCGCCGTGTACCGTCAAAAATTTCTTGCCTTTCGCGCGGCAGGCTTCATAGTTGCGCTTCCCCATATCATAGGGTACAAAGCCGTCCGCGTCGCCGTGGACAAACAAAATCGGCACCTTGCTCTGCGCTGCGGCGGCCTCACAGTCGGCGTCCTCGGGGTCAAAGTGGCCGAACAGGATCGCGCCCAGCCGTCCAACCGCATAGGTCAGCTCCAGCGGCATGCCGGGCAGATACTCCGGCAGGCACTTGCGGGTGATCTCCCGCGGGCTGGTGTAGCCGCAGTCCGCCACAATGCCGCAGACATTGTCCGGCAGGTTCAGCCCGGCGGCCAGCAGCACGGTGGCCGCACCCATCGAGACGCCCATCAAAAAGATCGGCACCTCGGGGCCGAAGCGGCTCCGCGCCCAGACTGTCCAGTCGCGGGCGTCGTAGCGCTCCTTCACGCCCATCGTAATCGTATGGCCGCCGCTGTAGCCGTGGGCGCGCTGGTCGGGCAGCAGCACATTGTAGCCCAGCGCCGTACACAGCGTATAGCCGCCCAGGCCGTCCCGCTCCGCATAGCCGCGGTAGCCGTGGAAGATGATTGCCAGCGGCGCGCCGTCGGCGTGGTGGTAGTAGCGTGCGGCCAGCGGCGTACCGTCCTGCGCCGTGATGTGCACGGCCTTGAACATATCCCGCGCCAGCGCATCGGCGTCGGGGCCCATGGCCTTGCGGTAGCACTCCCGCGTGGGCATATCCGCCGGGGAGGGCACCTTCGTCGTCGGCTTCTGGTAAAAGGCAACGCGGTAGACGGCATACGCCGCGCCCAGCACCGCCGTGCCCGCCGCGGCCCCTGCCGCCAAAAGAGGATGCTTTTTCATAACGGTCACCTCGTTTTCACTTTCCCAGATTATAACAAATTTCCCGGCATATCGCAACGATGTACCAAAAAAGTTTACACTTGCCAGCGCGGCACTTTCGCGGTATAGTAATAGCATTCCATAAATGGAGGCCGCCCCCATGAGCGAACTGACCCAGACCCTGAAGATATTCGTCACCCGCTACCCCGGCACAATGGCCGAGCTGGCCCGCAAAGCGTCGATCGACCGCTCCACGCTGTACAAAATTGTAAGCGGTCAGCGCACCCCGCGGGAGTTCCAGCTGGAGCACCTGGCCGACGCGCTGGAATTGAGCGAGGAAGAGAAATCCGCCCTGTTGCTGCAATACAAGCAGCGTGGCCGCGGCCCCGATCCCAGGCTGCGCGCCGAGCTGCACCACCTGCTGGAGGTCTCTTTCCGGGTGGAGGATTTCACCCACTGCGAGGGCCTTATCTCCAACGAAGCCGCCAGCCAGCTGCGCTGCAGCGAGCAATACATAGAGGGCAGCCGCGCAGTCGCCGCCGCCGTGGCATCGCTGGTGGCCAACCACATTCTGTCCGGCGATACCCGCCCGCTGCTTCTCTCGCCGTTCACAAACCCCACGCTGGACCATGTGCTGGTGGAACGCTTTTCGGCAGCGGACGGCGCACCCGTCGCACTGTCCCAGCTGCTGATTTATGCCGAGAACCGCGACATCCCCCGGGAATGGGTGTCCGGCGTGTCCGTCCTGACCCGCACACTGCCGTTCCTTTTCCTGCCCAAGCTGAATTACGAGGCCCGCGTCGTGCGCCACGTCATGACCGAGCCCAGCCCCGGCACGCTGATGCCTGTCTATCTGCTGCTGCCCAAGGCCGCCGTCATGATGGACATCCAGGGCCAGAAGGCCTACATCATCATGGACCGCCAGGCCGTCGAAAATCTGCGCCTTGCGTTCAGCCGCAAATATCTCAACGCCGCATCGGTGCTGAAGCTGGCCACCGATGCCCACGACTTTTCGGAATCCATAGCGCTGTACAACGACCTCTTTTCGGAAAAGCGCCGCTGCTCCATGATCCGCTACCAGCCGCCGTTCGCCCTGTTTGCCGACGAGAAAATGGCCCTGCAGCTTGCCCGGCCCGGCGCCGCGCTGCAGTCCCTGCCCGCCCTGCTCGAACACCTGCAGATGTGGAGCGCCCAGGCCCCGGACCTCTATTTCTGTGAGGAAGGTCTTTTGCAGTTTGTACGCACCGGGAAAATGTTCGACATTCCGCCGGATCTGTGCGATGCGCCGGACATTCCCACCCGCCGGGAGCTGCTCCTGCGGCTGCGCCGCGCTGCGGAGTCTGACCGCCGCACCCTGCGCATCGTGGACTCTGCCCAGCTGGCGCCGACTCCGTCGATGAGCGTCAATGTTTTTCAGGGCCGCGGCGTTGTGTTCTGCCAGGCTATCCGGGAGCCGGACGGGCAGTACTGCCGCGAATATCTGATGCAGGACCCCATCCTGACCGAAGCCCTGCTGACCTACCTCGATGACGGCCACGCCTCTGATTGGCTGCGCAGCCAAAAATATACGCTCGACTTTATTGATTATTGTCTGCGTCTGCTGTAAAATGGAAGCAGTATCGGTCCTGCCTGTACGGCGGGGCCCTATCTGCAAAGGAGAAAAACAATGGCACATACCGAGACCATGCTGGAAAGCAGGGAAATCTTCAATGGCCGCGTCATCCGCGTGACCGTGGACAAGGTACAGCTTGAGGACGGCACGACCTCGACGCGGGAGATCGTCCACCACCACGGCGGCGCCTGCATCCTGCCTGTGGACGCCGACGGCAGCGTGACGATGGTACGTCAGTTCCGCTACGCCTTCGGCGAGGAGATCTGGGAGCTGCCCGCCGGTAAGCTCGAAGCGGACGAGGACCCGTTTGAGGCCGCCAAGCGCGAGCTGAGCGAGGAGTGCGGCCTGACCGCCGACAATTTTATCGACCTCGGCGTCGTCTATGCCACCGTCGGCTACGACAGCGAGAAAATCTATCTGTGGGCCGCCACCGGCCTGCACAGCACAGCGCAGCACCTCGACGCGGGCGAGTTCCTTGACGTCGTCAAAATGCCGTTCGACGAGGCTCTCGGCCTTGTGATGGACGGCACGATCAAGGACAGCAAGACCCAGGTCGCACTGCTGAAATATGCGCAGCTGCGTGCAAAAGTCTGAATGGGCGTTGAAATTCTCGACAACGGCACCCGCGTGCTGACCGCGCCGGGCGCGACGTTCGGCACCGACGCGCTGCTGCTGGCCCGCTTCGCGCAGCCCCGCAGAAACGAGCGCGCGCTCGACCTGTGCAGCGGGTGCGGCATCGTCTCACTCGTTTGGCACGACGCCGGGCACCGCGGCCCCTGCACCGCGCTGGAGATCGACCCCGCCGCGTCCGCCCTCTGCGCCGCGGCCCTGGCCGAAAACACCGACGCCGCGCACATCGCGCCGGTCTGCGGCGACCTGCGGCAGCTCTGCACCGCCGGGCCGGAGCAGGGGCAGTACGATTTTGCCGCCTGCAACCCGCCGTACTTCACAGCGGGTCCCCGCAGCCCGGACCCGCGCCGGGCCGAGGCCCGCCACACCGGCAGCTGCACCACCGCCGACGCCGTGGACTGCGCGCGCCGCGCCCTGCGGGACGGCGGGCGGTTCCTGCTCTGCCAGCGCCCGGAGCAGTTGGCGGAAATTCTGGCCGCCTTACGCGCCGCGCGCCTTGAGCCGAAGCGTCTGGCTTTTGTCAAGAACCGCCCCGACGCCGCGCCCTGGCTTTTCCTCGTCGAAGCCCAGAAGGGCCGCAAAACCGGCCTGCGCGTCGAGCCGGACATTCTGATTCAAAGCGGCGCCGCCCTCTACGGGCCAACTACTTTGTAGGGGCGGGCAATGCTCGCCCGTGCTCGTTTGCGGCAGCGGCAAACACCCCGGGCGGATATGGAATCCGCCCTTACGGCGCAGGGGTCGATGCTTGCATTGACCCAAAAGGCCGCCGCGCCCCCCTTTTCCCCCGACATCATTCCATAAGGAGCTATTGTATCATGGGACTTTTCACGCGCAATTTTGATAAACCCGGCCCGGGCGTATCGCCCGACGCCCCTCGCAAAAAGGGCGCTGCCCGCTTTTTTGAGATTTTGGGCCGCGACTTCTCCACCATCTGGCTGGCCGGCATACTGGCGATGCTCGGCGGTCTGCCGTTTGCCGCCGGTGTCTGGTTCGCCGTCGAGACCCACTCTTTGATCCCGCTCGTCATCGCGGGCGTGCTGGGCGGCATGATCGCCGCGCCGCAGATCGTCGGCCTGAACGACACGATCCTGCGCACGCTGCGCGACGAACCCGGCTACTGGTGGGAGACCTACCGCCGCACCTGGAAGCGCAACCTGAAGGAATCCCTGCTGCCCGGCGCTGTCTGCGGCCTGCTGCTGGCCATGGAGATTTTCTCACTCTGCCACATCAACATTGCCAGCGGGCAGGTGGCCGTGATCGCCGTGCTGGTCGCCATCATCCTGCTGGCCGGCATTGCCCAGTACCTCTACGTGCAGGTCGCGCTGCTTGACCTGTCCTTTGCCGGACTGTTGAAGAACTCCCTCATGCTGTTCCTGGGCTACCTGCCCCGCAGCGGCCTGGGCCTGCTGTGGCAGCTGCTGTACTGGGGCGCTGTGGCGCTGTTCTGGCCGATTTCCAGCTTTGTACTGATTTTAACCAGCCTGTGGCTGCCCTGCCTGCTGAGCCTGATGGCCATTTACCCCGCACTGGAAAAGAGCTTTGACATCGAGAAAAAAATCAAGGCCATCCGTGAGGCCCAGCTCCACGGTGACGACGACCAGTAATTTTACCGCGAGGGACGCACTGCGTTCCTCTTTTTTTGTTGCGAAAGCGCCGCAAAAAGGGTATAATGTCATAATAGGTTTATTGTCTGCAAGAGGAGGCGGCTGCGTGAAAATTCTGCTGATACACTGTCATTACCGGCTGCCCGGCGGCGAGGACGCCGTCTTTGCCGCAGAGCGCGCCCTGCTGGAGCAGCACGGCCACACCGTCGTCGTCTATGAGCGCAGCAATGAGGAGGCCGCCCACGGCGCGGCTAAGGCGCTGCTGCCCTTTCGCGCCGTCTGGAACCGCCGGGCCGCCCGCGACGTGCGGAATATCATGGAACAGCAGCACATCGACGCCGTCCACATCCACAACACGCTGCTGCTCCTCAGCCCTGCCGTCGTGCGCGCCGCCAAAAAATGCGGCGTGCCGGTGGTGCTGACCCTCCACAACTTCCGCCTGTTCTGCCCGAACGGCATCTTACTGCGGGACGGCCGGGTCTGTGAGGACTGCCCGCACCACGGCCTGCACTGCGCACTGCGGCACCGCTGCTACCGCGGCAGCCGGGCGCAGACGCTCGTCGTCGTGGCCGCCTACTGGCTGCATCGGGTGCTGGGCACATGGCGCGGCATCGCCATCACCACCCCCACCGAGTTTGACCGGGAAAAGCTGCTGGAATTCAATAAGATCCATCCCACCTTCGACGAAAATCGCCTTGTCGTCAAGCCGAACCCCGTGACCGTGCCCACCGGCCCCGTCACCCTCTGGGAGGAGCGCAAGCGTCAGTTCGTCTTTGCGGGCCGCTTGGAGGAGCTAAAGGGTCTGCGCACCGTCATTGAGGCATGGCGCATTCTGGGCAAGGACGCACCGCTGCTGCTTGTGGCCGGGGACGGTCCGCTGGCCGACTGGGCCAAAGCGCAGGATCTGCCCAAGGTGCAATTCGTCGGCCAGCTTCCGCGGGACGCGCTGCACCGCCTGATGGCCGAGAGCCGCGCCGTCGTCGCCGCCAGTCTCTGCTATGAGAGCTTTGCCCTTGTCCCGGCGGAGGCCCACGCGCTGGGCACGCCGGTGCTGGCCAGCGGCATCGGCAATGTCGGGGCGTCGGTGCGGCCCGGGTTTGACGGGCTGTGCTTTGCCCCCGGCGACCCCGCCGCGCTGGCCGGGGCTGTCCGCGCCATGAACGCCATGCAGTTTGACTGCACGGCCATCGCCAACGCCACCCGCCGCCGCTTCAGCGCCGAGGAAAACTACAAGACCCTGCTAAAACTATACGGCCGCCGCGCCGCCGAGGAAGTATCATGAACCAGTTTTACCGCGCCCTGCACATGCCGCCCAAGCGGCTGCTGCGCAAAGTCATGGGCGAAAAAGAAATCTACACCATCGCCGTGCGCCCCCGCCCCACTGCCGAGGGCACCGAGCCGCTGCCCGCTCTGGAAGGCGGCCCCTACACCCTGCTGCCCCGGCGGGAGGGCTGGTGGTTTGCCGACCCGCTGCTCTACCACCGGCGCGGCAAGCGCTGGCTGTTCGCCGAGGCGATGGACCTCTCCACCGGCAAGGGCCGTCTCGAGGTCTGCGAGCTGCACGATGACGGCACCGCCGACGACTGGCGCGTCGCGCTGGAAGAAGATTTCCACCTGTCGTTCCCGATGGTCTTTGACTGGAACGGTGAGGTCTGGATGATCCCCGAGACCGGCAGCGACCACAGCCTGCGGCTCTACCGCTGCAAGACCTTCCCCACCCAATGGGAGCTGGTGCAGCGCTTTCCCACGGACGAGGAGCTCTGCGACACGATTTTGCTGGACCGCCGCGCCGAGGCCCTGACCCTGCTTTGCAGCGAGACCCGCCCCGACAACCAGCTCTATGTGCGCTACCGCCGCTACACGCTGCGCCACGCCGTACAGGAGACCGCCGCCGTCCCGCTGCCTGCCGAGGACACCCTGCCCGCCGCGCCCGGCCCGTTTGAGCTGCTGCCCGATGAAGCCTACAATCTGCAGCACCGCGACTTTGACCTTGTCAGCCGCAACGCCGGGCCGTTTTTCCTGCTGGGTGAGCAGATCATCCACCCCACCCAGGTCAGCACCACCGTGGACTACGGGGTCTATCTGCAGTTTCTCGCCCGCCGCGGCAGCTCGGAGGTGCCTCTGTGCGCCGCCACGCCGCAGAATGTCGAGATCACCGGCCTTGCCCCCGCGGACATCATCGGCATCCACACCTACTGCCGCGATGACGTTTTAGAGATCATCGACGCAAGGTATCTGACCCGCATCCCAAAAATCGAAAAGCCGGAAGTTTCCACACCCGCCGCCGAGTAATGTAGGGGGCGGCGTCCTCGACGCCCCGCCCCCCTTGCCTCCCTCTGCGAGACAGACTCCCCCGATACGGGGGAGGTGGCGCTCGCGCCAGAGGGGGAGCGGTGGCCCCGCAGGGCCGGAGGGAGAGAACCTCGCCATAACCCGAAATCTTCCGGGCAACCATCAACCTCTCTCCCCCACCGCCTGCGGGCGGAGCCCCCTCCCAGAGGGGGCCAAGAAATTTTACTCCCACAATGAGGTATTCCCACGCACATGAAAACCATCGTCATTCCGCAATTTTACCGCGGGCCGTCGGGCCAGAAGGGCCTGTATAACCGGCAGGAGGTCGGCCTGGCTCGCGCCTTTGCCGCGCTGGGCTGCCGCGCCGTCGTGCTCTACCCGGAGCCGGGCGCTAAAGCCCCCCGGGTAGAGACCCCGGAGCCCAACGTAAAGATCTGCTATATGCCCGCCGTCGCCTTCGGCGTGCAGGCATTCTATAAAAGCTGGCAACTTCTGCTCGACGAGCACGCCGACGCCGTCCACGTCATGGGCGACAACTCCCTCGGCGTGCCGGGGCTGTACCGCTTCTGCCAAAAGCACGGCATCCTGTTTTACAGCCAGCTCGGTGCGCTGAAAAGCACCTCCAACCACGCCGCCGTGCGCAGGGTCATGGATCTGCTGCTGCGCCGCAATCTGGCGGTATACCGCAAAACGCCCACCTACGCCAAAACCCCCGCCGTCGCCGCCGAGCTGGAAAGCCTCGGCGTGCCCTGCGCGGGGCTGATGCCCGTCGGGCTGGACACCGCCATCATCCCGTCCATCCCCAGCAACCGCACCGAGATCCGCCGTGCGCTCAAAATCGACGAGCACGCGCGGGTGTTCATCTTTGTGGGCCGCCTTGACCCCTACAAGCAGCCGCTCGACCTTGTGCCGCTTTTGCAGGCCGCGCCGGACTGGTACGCCATCATCATTGGCCGGGGCTCACTGGGCGATGAGCTGACCCTCCGCCTGACCGACGCGGGCTTACTGGACCGTTGCCGCCTGATCCCGCAGCTGCCCAACGAGCAGGTGCATGTTTATTATCATGCCTGCGACGCTTTTGTGAACCTGAACCCGAATGAGATTTTCGGCATGAGCCTGCTGGAGGCCATGTATGCGGGCTGCCCGCCGGTGGCGCGCCACGCCCCCGGCCCCGACCTTATCATTGAGAACGGCATCAGCGGCCTGCTGTGCGGCACCGTGCCCGAGCTGGCCGCAGCACTGGACAAAACCACCGCTGCCATGGGCCACGCCGCCCAGAGCCGCGTGAACGAAAACTTTCTGTGGCAGAACAGTGCCGAGCTGGCCCTGACCCTGCTGCCCAAAAAGGGAAAAGCCAATGGATAACGACAATCCTCTTTTGCAGAAGGCCGCCGACCTCTACCGCGGTCTGCGCTTTACAATGAAATACCGCGGCGTGGACATCCTGCCCGCCGCTGCCGGCAACGACCTGGCGCGCGACCTGCTCGAGAGCGGTCAGCCGTTCCTGTTTGGCCGCTGCGGTGCCACCGAGATGCGCACCGTGGCCGACTGGCTGCAAAACGGCGGACACAATTTCACGGACCGCACGCGGGCGGACATTCGGAATCTGTCGGGCGTCTTTCCCACCGACGATGCCACGCTGGACAAATTCTGCCGCCTCTACGTCAAGACTGCGCAGAGCGCCGAGCTGCTCGCCCTCTGGAACGTCGGGGCCGAGCGGGAGGTCATCCGCGGCTGTGACGCGACCCGCTTTACCGAGCTGCGCGCCTTGGAGCCCTACTACCACGCCCGCCCGTGGAGCGCCGCCCTCGCGGGCAAACGGGTGCTCGTCGTGCATCCGTTCCGCCGCACGATTTTAGCCCAGTATGAAAAGCGCGCCCAGCTGTTTCCCGGCAAAGACGTGCTGCCGGAGCTTGCCTGCCTGACGGTCATTCAGGCCGTGCAGGGTCTGGGCGGGCAGGATACCGGCTACGCCGACTGGTTTGACGCCCTGACCGAGATGGAGCGCCGGATGGACGCCGCCGACTACGACGTCGCCATCGTCGGCGCAGGGGCCTACAGCCTGCCGCTGGCCGCCCACGCCCGCGACACCGGCCACGCCGCCATACAAATGAGCGGTGCCACGCAGCTTTTGTTTGGCATCAAGGGCAAGCGCTGGGACGACCACCCCGTCATTTCCAAGCTCTACAACCCCGCCTGGGTCCGTCCCGACGAGACCGAGGGCATCAGCAATAAAGAAAAGGTCGAGGGCGGGAGCTACTGGTAATTTTTCAGATAATAGATAAGAGATAACAGATAATAAAAAATGTGCGCCGTTAGACGGCGCGTCTTAAAAAGCCTGCCCGTAGGGGCCGGACATGTCCGGCCCTCAACCTTCCCTGCATATCGCTTTATCCTTAGGCAACACCGCATAATTCCCGCCTTACGGCTTAAGCACCGCTCCACTTCTATTATCTTTTATCTCTTATCTTTTATTTTTTCCGGAGACCACCATGAAAATCTTAATGATCAGCAACCACCTCGGCGTGCAGAGCGGCGTACAGCGGTATGTCCAGAACCTGCTCCTGCACCTCGATACCGCCAAATACCGCGTCACCCTTTTCGTCGGTCAGTGCCCGCCGGACCAGGCCAGCACGGCCCCGGCGCTCGAGGCTCACGGCGTCGAGATCCTCGCCGTGCCGGACAACAAAAAGGACCGCATCCGCGCCCTGGCCGCCCACCTGCGCACCCATAAGGACTACGACATCATCCACTACCACACGGCCAGCAAGATCGGTGCCCCGGTCTGCGGCATGATGCGCGTGCTCTGCCCCCGGGCTAAAATCGTGGTGCACAGCCACATCGTCTACCCGCCCATGACGCTGACCTGGCGCGCCGCCCATCTGGTGTACCAGCTGTTCGCGGACTACTTCCTCGGCTGCGGCGTCGCGGCGGGGCGGTTCGTGTTCGGTGACCATATCGACGCTAAGCCGAACTTTTCCGTGGCCTGCAACGCCGTGGATGCCGGGCGCTTTCACCCGGATGCCGCCGCCCGCGCCGCGACCCGCGCCGCCTGGGGCATTACCGACACGGACCGGCTGGCCGGGTTCGTCGGGCGGCTGAACCACCAGAAAAATCCGCTTTTCCTGATGGAGGTCTTTGCCGCGATGGCCGCGCAGGACCCGCATTGGAAGCTGCTGCTCGTCGGCACCGGCGAGATGGAGCCTGAAATGCGCACCACCGCGGCCCGCCGCGGCCTGACAGACCGCGTCATCTTTGCGGGCGTGCAGAGCGATGTGCCCGCCTTCATGAACGCCTTTGACCTGTTTCTGCTGCCCAGCAACTTTGAGGGCAGCCCCGTCACCCTAGTGGAGGCGCAGGGTTGCGGCGTGCCGTGCCTGGCGTCCACCAACGTGCCCGACGACGGCTCGGTGACCGACCTTGTGCATTTTCTGCCGCTGGCCGCGCCGCTGACCGACTGGGCCGCCAAGGCCGAGGCCATCGCCGCCCACGGCGACCACGACGACCACTGGGCCGCGCTCTCCGCCGCCGGGTACGAGCTGAAAACCGCTGCCCGACGCATGGAGCAGCTGTACGACAAACTGGGAGGACACGCATGATCTACGCCGAACTGGCCGGGGGCCTCGGCAACCAGATGTTCATCTACGCCTTCGCGCGGGCGCTGGGTCTGCGCTGCGGTGAGCCCGTCACCCTGCTGGACCGGCAGGACTGGCGCGACGGTGCCCCGGCGCACACGGTCTGCGCGCTGGACGCACTGAACATCTCGCCGGACGTCAAAATCATTGCCGACGCAGGCTTTGCCAAGGCACACCTGCCGCGCCGGAACGCCGCCAAGGCGCTGATGATCAAGTATGAGCAGCGCCGCGGCCTGATGGCCCGCGACTGGCACAGCTTTGAGGCTGCCGCTGCCCCGCTGCTGAACGCCGTCGGCCTGCACTTTGCCACCGACGGCTACACCCCCGCCCGCCGCGGCCACGCCCGCGATTTTCTCGCGTGGGGGTACTTCCAGAGTGAGCGCTACTTTGCAGATTTTGCCCCTATTATAAAGGAAGAGCTGCGTGCAAAAGCCGCCCCCGCCGGGCCCTATGCGGCGCAGATCACCGCCGCCGCGTACCCTGTCTGCGTCCATCTGCGCCGCGGCGACTACCAGAAGCCCGAGAACGCGATCTTACAGGTCTGCACGCCGGACTACTACGCCCGCGCTGTCGCAGCGGTCAGGGACGAACACCCCGACGCCGCGCTGTTTGTCTTTTCCGACGACATCGACTGGGCGCGGGAGCATCTGGACACCGCGGGTCTGCCCGCCGTGTTCCTGCCCCGCGGCGAGGCCGTCGCCGACCTGGCCCTCATGCAGCTCTGCCGCGGCTTTGTCCTGAGCAACTCCACCTACAGCTGGTGGGCGCAGTACCTCGCCCCCGCCCCCGATAAACAAACCTGGGCGCCGGATAAGTGGTATGCGCACACAAAGAAAACGGCCTTGTATCAGGACGGATGGCAGCTTGTTTCCACCAAATAAGAAATAAAAAATAATAAATAATAAATCAGGTACGCCGCCCGCGGCGGCGTGTTTTCAACCGCTTGTCTGCCCCAACTGTAGGGGGCGGCGTCCCCGACGCCCCGCGCCCTGCCTGCACAGCCCATTTCCCTGCTTTCCGTCCACTATTTTAAATCGCGGCGCGCGGCGCCGCACCACATTTATTATTTATTATTTATTCTTTATTATTTAAAGAATTGGAGTCCCCCATGCCTCTCTTTTCCATCATCATCCCCGTCTACAACGTGCAAAACTACCTGTCCGCCTGCGTCAAAAGCGTGGTCGAGCAGCCCGGCCCGCGCGACTGGGAGTGCATCCTTGTGGACGACGGCTCCACCGATCAAAGCGGCGCGATGTGCGACGCCCTCGCCGCCGAGCTGCCCGGCCTGCAGGTCATTCACCGGGAAAACGGCGGCCTTGCCGCGGCGCGCAACACCGGCCTTAAGGCCGCCACAGGCGACTGGCTGCTGTTTCTCGACAGTGACGACGCCATGGCCCCCGGCCTGCTGGCGCAGTTGCGCGGTGCGCTGGCCGCCCACCCGGACTGCGACTGGTTCATCGGCAGACATCTCGAATGGCAGCCCGACGGCACGCTGACCCCGCACGACGGTCTGCATCTGGTGCCCGGCCCGTTTGCCAGCAGCGACTACGCCGCACGGCTGAAGGCCCTGTACACCGCCGGGCACTGGTCGGTCTGGAAATACTGCATCCGGCGGTCCTTTTTGGAGCAGGCCCGCGTCCGCTTCCTGCCGGACTGCGTCTGGGCCGAGGACTGGCCCTTTGACCTTGAGCTGCTGCTGCACTGCGACAGGCTCTACTTTCTGGACACGGTTTTCACCCACTACCGCGTCGGACGGCAGGGCAGTCTTTTGACAGATGCCAAAAATCTGCCCAAACGCTTTCGGGGCCTTGCCGCCGCACAGCGCCGCCTGGCCAGGCTCTCCGCCAACGGCACGGCGGACGCCGCGGCCTACGCCGCCATGCAGGATGCCGCTGCAGACGTTTTCTGGCCGCAGGCCCGCACGGCAGCGGTCAGGGACGCCGCCATCCGCAAGGCCTGCCTGCCCTATATCGAGCAGCTGCGCCCGCTCTACCCCCACGGCACCGAGGTCCGCACCCGCCGCGACTGGCGGCTGTTCCGGTGGATGATGCAGACCTTCGGGCCGAAATTTACCCTGTGGGCGGCGAGCCGCCGCTAAAGGCTTCCCCCAAGGGGCTGCGCCCGCAGGCGCGTGTCGAAGCGTAACCGCCGTAGGCGGCTCTTGACGCGGAGACTGAAGCTGTCGCCGTTGGCGACTGATGAGGGCTAACCTCGCCATCACCGCCCATGAACGGCTTATAACTCATACTCTCCCCTCATCCGGCCCTCCGGGCACCTTCCCTCTCGGGGGAAGGCTTTTGTGAAAGGAACTGCCTTGCGTACCAAACGTACCTTACTGAATATGGCCTACGCCCTCGGGTCCAGTCTGCTGCTTCTGCTGCTGGGCCTCGTCACGCGGCGTCTGCTCGTCGATAACTTCGGCCCGCAGATCACCACGGCATCGCAGGTCGTCAGCCAGCTTTTCAACTTTTTCTCCATCGCCGAGTTCGGCGTTGGCAGCGTCATAAGTTATCGTCTCTACGAGCAAATTGCCGCCAAAAACGAAGAAAAGATCAGCAAGTACATGTCGATGTACAAGTGGGCCTACCGCGTCGTCGGCCTGGTCATTGCGGGGCTGGCGCTCATCGGCGCGGCGGCCCTGCGGTGGATCATGCCCGATGTGCCCGCCGCCACGGCATACACGGTCTACGGCCTGAACGTTATTTCAACGCTGTGCAGTTATTTTCTGATAACCCGCCGCCTGATGTACACCTGCACCCAGCAGGGCTACCGCTGCACCCAGATCGACTTCTGCTGCAACGTGCTGACGAGCCTTGCCAAAATTGCCGTGTCACTGTGGTTCCCCAACTACGTGCTGTATTTCAGCGTGACGATCTTCTTCAACGTCACGGCCAACCTGCTGATTGCCCGCCGCTTCAGGAAGGATTTTCCCTACGTACACGACGTTAAGGTCACGGTCAACGATTTTAAAGACCTCGGCATTTTCCACGATCTGCGGTACTTTCTGGTGCACCGCCTGTCCAACACCATCTACGGTTCGTCCGACACCATCGTGACCTCCCGCCTGGGCGGCTCGACCCAGACGACGTTTTTAGGCAACTACAACACGATTTCCACCTCCGCCACAGACCTCGGCAACAAGGTCATGGACAGCTTCGCCGCGGCCATCGGCAGCATCGTCTACGACAAGTCCGCCGCCGCCAACGACCACGACAAGCAGGTGTTCTGGGGCATAGACCTGTTCAGCTACCTGTTTGCCAGCTTCGTAGCTACGGCGTATTTCTGCCTGTTCCAGCCCTTCATGGCGTCCTGGATGGGCGAAAAATGGCTGCTGCCGCTGGGCTTCGTGCTTGTGTTCTGCTTAAATGAGTACGTCGGCTGGAACCACCGGATGCTGGGCAGTTACCGCGCCGTCCTCGGCCATTTTGAGGACGACCAGTGGTTCATGGTCGCGTCGGCCACGGTCAATCTGGCGCTCAGCTTCATCCTGTTCCCGCTGTTCGACATCACCGGCGCGCTGATCGCCACCGTCGTCGCCCACTGCATCATGTGGGCCGGGCGTATCCGGGTCGTATTCCGCCAGTATATGCGCGGCGGGCTCGGGCATTATCTCGGCGTGCAGGCGCTGCATCTGGCCACGCTGGCCGTCTGCATGGGCGGCAGCTACGCGCTCTGCGCCCGGATGCCCGGCGGCTGGCTCGGCCTTGTGCCGCGGATTTTCGTCGTCCTCGTCGTGCCCAACGCCCTGAACCTCGCCGTCTATGGCTGGGGCAAAGACGCCGCCTACCTGCGCCAGTACGCGGGCAAGGTGGCCAAAAAGCTGCTGAAAAAGTGACTTCCCTTCTTGGCCCCCTCCGGGAGGGGGTTCCGCCCGCAGGCGGTGGGGGAGCCTTCCGCCTGCCGCCCTCCCTCCGGCCCTCCGGGCCACCTCCCTCGCACGCGAGGGAGACAAATAACGTGGTGATCTTATGAAAACTCTCGCCATCCTGTATATCTGCACCGGCCCCTACGTGGTGTTCTGGCATGATTTTTACCCCAACTTCAAGGCAAATTTCCTGCCTGACTGTGACCGCACCTTCTACGTTTTTACCGATGCAGCGCATATTGACTATGAGGACGCCCCCAACGTGCGCCGCATTTATCAGAAGGCCCTGCCCTGGCCGCAGAGCACGATGCTGCGCTTTGACGCCTTCCTCGGCCAGGCCGACGCGCTGCAGGGCTATGACTACCTGTTCTTTGCCAACGCCAACCTGCACTGCACCCGCGTCATCCGCGCCGACGAGCTGCTGCCCGACCCCGCCGCCGGGCAGAGCCTGACCGCGGTCTGCCACCTGCCCTACTATGGCAAAAATCCGATTTTCCACCCCTATGACCGCAGCGGCAAAAGCCGGGCGTCCATCCCGTACAGCTGCGGGCAGTATTACGTGGCGGGCGGGCTGAACGGCGGCACGGCGGCGGCCTATCTGGCCCTGTGCCGGGAGCTGAAAAAACGCACGGACGAGGATCTGCAAAACAACGTCATTGCGCGCTTTCACGATGAAAGCCAGCTCAACCGCCTGGTCGCCGAGACGCCCGAAAAATTCCGCATCCTGCCGCCCGACTACTGCACGCCGGAGGAAACGCCCACCGGGCATGAGGCCATTCTTGTGCTGCAAAAAAGCCGCTGCATCAACGTGGAAAGCGTCAAGGGCGCTGCCAAGCCGCAGAATTTTTTCCAGCGCAAGTGGGAGGCGTTCCGCCTGAACTGGCTGCCCTATCTCTGGCTGGCGCGCGACACGCTGCTGCGCCGCCGCATTGATTTTAAAAACGATCTATGAGCCATACCAAAAAACCGACAATTGAAAAAATCATCCTTGCCCTGCTGGGCCTGCTGGCGCTGGCCGCGCTCGTCCGCACAATGTTCCTGGGGCTGGAGATCGACGAGGAGTACGCCCTGTCCCTCGGCTTCCGCCTTGTGCGCGGTGACCGGCTCTTTTACTCGATGTGGGAGCCGCACCAGCTGGCCGCCCTGCCGCCCGCTTTGCTCATCGGCCTTTTTACCGCCGTCATGGGCACGACCACCGGCGTGCTGCTGTTTGTGCGCGGCGCTGTGCTGGCTGTCAAGCTCGCGCTGACCGTCTGGTTTTACCGCAGCCTGCGCGGGGCCCTCGGGGGGCGCTGCGCCTATCTGCTGGCGCTGGCCGTGCTGGCCTTCACGCCCAAGTGGTTTTTGGGGCCGGACTACGTCAGCCAGCAGTTCCACTTTACGCTGGCGGCGTTCCTGTTTTTGTACGGCTACTACGCGCCCGGCCCGCGGCAGTACCGCGGTCTGTGGCGGGTCGCGGCGGGCGGTGTCTGCGCCTGTCTGAGCTTCCTCGCCTACCCGCAGACCCTCGCTGCCGCGCCGGTGCTGATGCTGGCGCTGCTCCTGCTGGGCCGCGGCAGCGCCGACAAATGCCGCGGTCTCTGGGTATTTGTGCTGACCTGTTCCGTCTGCGGCGGTGCGTTTGTCGTGTATGTTTTGCAGGGCATGGGCTTTGATTTTGCCGCCCTGCTCGCACGCGCCGACCTGATTTTACACGACCCACAGTATGATTTTACCACAGCGGACCGTCTTGCCATGCTCCGCTCCAAGCTTTCCGCCGTCATCGGCAACTGCTGGCTGTCGGCCCTGGCCGGTGTGGCGCTGGCCGCCGCCGGGATGCTCTTTGGCGAGCGCCGCGGCTTTGCCCGCAGCCTTGAAAAGGCGCTTTGGTACACAGCGTTCTTCCTCTCTCTCTGGTGCACGGCCTACTGCCTGCGCGCGCAGGAGCTGGATTTCCGCTACATGTGCCCGGCGTTCGCGCTGGCCGGCGGCTGGACGTTCTGGTGTGACCGGCGCGAGGCCGACCACCGCCCCCTGCGCCGCCTGCTGTTCTGGCTGGGCTGGCTGCCCGGCATAGCGGCGTACCTGTTTATCCTGCGCTCCACGCTGATCGCGCTGCCAACGACCTTTATGTACCTGTTCTGGCCCGCGGTCTGCGGAACGGCAGCGCTGCTGCTCAAGCCCCGCCCGACCCGGCGGCACCGCGCCGCGGCGGCATTGCTGGCAGCCGGGCTCCTGCTGGCCTGTGCCGTGCCGAGGCTCTGCCTTGTGCTGGAGACCGGCTGGCACTGTGAGCCGATCACGGCCATCCAACCCGAAAGGATCACCCGCGGCCCCGCCGCCGGGACCTGGGCCGACGCCAAGGCCGCCGACATGCAGGAATGCCTGTATGAAGCCCTCGCCCCCTATGCGGGCAAGAGCGTGCTCCAGGCCATCGGTGAGCAGCACGGCCTCGGCTTTCTGATGGCAGACGGCACGCTGACCGTCGCGCAGGCGTCCGTCATCTCGGGCACCGACAGCGACCCGCGTTTTGAACAGTACTATGCGCTTTTGCCGGAGAAGCAGCCCGACGTCATCCTCTACGATGATGCCGAGGTCCGCGACATGGCCGAATTCCACGCCTGGATCGAGCAGTACTTTACCATCACAGACCGCTACACCGTGCAGCACGGCACGGCCAGTCTGCAGGTACTCGTCGTCGGGTAATTTTGCGGAATTTTACAACCGGGAACGGTTGTCATCCTGCTTTCGGATGTGGTATACTGTTATCAAATCGTCATACTTTGCAAGGAGGCGCCCCCATGGGCCTGATTACCACCATCCAGAACAAAACCGAACAAGCCCGCGCAAAGGAACGTATCCGCCCGCTGCTGGAGAGCCGCATGATGCGCGACATCCTGCTGGAGATCGGCCAGCGCGGCACCGAGAAGCTCGACCCCCAGAGCGTGCCGCTGGATCAGCGCCCACTTGCATCGAAGCGCGCCGCCGAGTGCGGCACCGCGGGATTGCAGCAGAGCGTCATCCGGGAGATCGTCCTGGACGAGGCCGCCATCACGCTGTTTGCCGGCAGCGACGAGGTGCCGTTCCTCTACGGCGACTACAATTACGAGACCATCGACGACACCGATTGTCTGCCCGCCGTAGCACAATATCTGGTGCAGCACCTACTGGGGTACTACAACATCACCCGGACATTCTACTCTGTCCCCAAGCACAACGGACGCAGCGTGACCGAAAAGACCCGCCAGGTCTTTATCAAGCGCCACCACGAGGACACCCCCTTCGACCCCCAGCCCACCAAAAAGCAAAAGCTGTTTTAAACCCAAAACACGCTCCGCAGTTCATTTTGAACCGCGGGGCGTGTTTTTGCTAAAGGCTTCCCCCGAGGGGGAAGCTGTCCGCGCAGCGGACTGATGAGGGCAGACCTCGCGGCCATTGCCCATTTACTGCCAATCTCGCAAACTCTGCCCTCATCCGGCCCTCCGGGCCACCTTCCCCCGAGGGGGAAGGCTTTTTACGCTCTCCCCATCGCCAGCACCGCCACCGTTATGTCATCCTGCTTGGCCCCGGCGCGGCGGGCGGCGGCGTCAGCCACGGTCTCGGCGGCCTGCTTCGGCGTATGGCCCAATTTGGCGCAGAGCTGCAATTGCTGCATCAGCCAGTCGCTCCCGTCGGTCAGCGCACCGTCGCTGACCAGCACGACCCAGTCCCCGGCGTCCAGCGCAAATGTCGTGCTCCGTCCCACCAGACTGTCCAGCACACCCATGGGCAGGCTTGCACCGTCCAGCATCCGCGGCACGCCGCCGCGCACCAGAAAACTCGGTGCGGCGCCCGCTTTGAACAGCCCGGCCCGCCCGGTGTACAGGTCCACCGTCAGCAGGTCCAGCGTCGCCCCGGCCTCCTGCTCGGCTCCCTTCAGGCCGAGCGCCACGTTCACCAGCCGGGCAGCGCTCTCCGCTGCGAACCCGGCGCGCAGCAGCTGTGCCGTCAGCTTGGCCGCCATCTGACCGTCCACGGCGGCGGCGCGGCCCGTGCCCATGCCGTCGCACAAAAGCATCTGCGCCCGCCCGCTCGTGTCGCAGAACTGGTCCAGCGCGTCGCCGCTGACGCTCTGCCCGCCGGCTGCGTGCGCCGCCGCGCCGAATTCAACGGTAAACAGCGGTTTTTCTCCAAAGCACAGCATCGTGACCGTGCGGCAGTGGGTGATTTCGGGCGTATCCATGTCGCGGCGGCAGATGCGGGTCATCTCGTCGGTCAGGCCCGCGACCTCGTCGGGGGTGAACCGCGTGCGGCAGATCGTCACATTCGCGGTCAGCCGCCCGGCCAAATCAGCGGTCACACTGCATTCCAGCGCGTCCAGCCCCAGCTCGGCAAACAGCTGCGCCACGCGGGCCTCACGCCGCGGGTCGGGCAGACCGGCCTGGCCCAGCTTGCCCGCCAGCTGGGCCAGCGCCCCGGCCAGTGCGCTGTACTGCTCGGTCAGGGCGGCGCGCAGCGTCACAGCCCGGGCACGGGTCTGGCGGCGGCTGCGCCACAGCCGGTAGCCGTGGTTGGCCGCTGTACAGAGGTCTGCCGGGTGGATGCACCCCGCCAGCTGCCCCGGCAGGTCCTCGACCTCCACGCGGCCCTTGCTCTCGAGCGTCGGCTTCAAATGGTACAGCCCGTCCATGGCCGTGGCGTAGCCGCGCACCCAGCACCGGCTGCGGCGGGTGCAGCTCTGGCAGGTCGTGCGGGCGACCTGCTCCACCACAAAGTCAAAGGTCTCGCCCTTGGGCGGCAGCTGCCGCTGGCAGACCGCGTTGACCGTGTCGGCAATGTCGCTCAGCGTGTCCGCCACGGCGGAGAGCTTGCGCGCCGCCCCGCCCAGGCCCTGCGTCTGCACGGGCGGCGCGGGCGGCGGGAAAATTTTGTGCAGCACGCTCCCCGGAACAGCCAGCGCAGCCACAACGCCCACCCCGGCACTGACCGCCAGCGGCAGCACACTGACAGCGTCGGGCGCGGCCAGTGCCCCCGCGGTGCAGCCCGCCGCAAACACCCCGGCGCAGCGGCCCCGCTCCCCCGGGCAGAGGCAGGACGCCGCCAGACTGCCCAGCGCCACAGCCAGCGCGGCGTAGGCCAGTGTCGGCCCCGACGCCGTGATGGCCGCCGCCAGCGCAATGCTCAGCACGGCGGTCTGCTCCAGCGTGCCGCCAATGGCCGCGCACAGCCCGGCCCCCGCGGCCAGCGCCAGGCCCGGAGCCAAGGGCCCGACGGCACAGCGCTGCAGGCATGCCGTAGCCACAGCCAGCCACAGGCAGACGCCGCGCGGCTCCCGCGCCGGAAAATGCGCGAACGCCCAGCCAAAAACCGCGGCCAGCAGCGCCGTACACCCCACCGTGACGGTCTGCCCCGGGTTGAAAAGTCCCCCCGCCAGCACGATTTGCAGCACCTGCGCCGCCGTCAGCGTCAGGCAGCCCGCCAGCGCCCCGGCCCCGGGGCGGCCATCGATGAGCCGCCGCACCGCCGCGGCCGCCACGGCAGCTACGGCCAGCTTGACGCCCAGCAGCATCGGCTGGAACGCCAGCCCCGCCGCCAGCGTGCCCAGCGCCGCGGCCAGGCAGTAGGACGGCGGGCAGCCGATGACCAGCGCCAGCCCAAAGGGCGCAGCCCCGCCGTAGACCTGCCCGGCCCCCAGCGCCGCGCCGCCCAGCACTGCCGCGCCCTGCCACAGCAGCGCCGCACTGCGCGCCCCGGGCAGCAGCCTTTCCATTGTGTCGTGCATACGTTCCCCGTTCAGTACAGCCATCGTGCAAGCCCTCCGTAAATGTACAGTATATGTCTCGGACGCTTTGCACTATACCACCCCCGCACGCTGTTTTTTGCCGCAGAGCGTGGAAAACCGAAAAGAGCGTATAAACAAACAAAAAAGAGCACCGCCACCCATAAAAAGGGGCGATGCTCGCAAAAGGCTTCCCCCGAGGGGGGAGCCTCCCTTAGTGTCTCCAGCTCCACCACAAAAACTTGGTGTTCGTCACGAAATAGCGTTTGAAAAGCCGCTTCGGGTCCTGCATCAGGCGGTACAGCCATTCCAGATTGCAGCGCTGCATCCAGGCCGGGGCGCGGCGGATGTTGCCGGCCTCGTAGTCAAAGGCCGCACCCACGCCCAGCATCAGCGCCTGCACGCGGTTTTCATGGGCGGCCATCCAGCGTTCCTGCTTCGGCGCGCCCAGGCCCACCCAGACATAATCCGGCTTTGCCGCGTTGATCTTCTCCACGATCTCCGCATCCTCGTCCGCCGTCAGCGGGCGGAACGGCGGAGAGTACATCCCCGCGATGACCGCGCCGGGGTACTTTTCCGTAATTTTTTCGCGCAGGATGTCCAGCGTCTCCTGCGTGGAGCCGTAGAAATAGTGCCGGTAGTGCTTTGTCCCGCTCTCCTTCAAAAGCTCGCGCATCAGGTCGGGGCCTGTCACGCGGGCGGCGTCGGCAAAGCCCTTCTTGCGGCTGTATCTGGACAGCGGCCCGCCGTCCGGCAGGGCCATGACCGCGCCGTTCTGCACCCGCAGATAGGTCGGGTCGTCGTGGGCCGTCACGGTGGTGTGGACGTTCGCCACGCAGATATATTTCCCGCGCCATGCCTCGCAGTTGTCCTCCACCAGGCGCAGCGTTTTGTCCATGTCGGTGACGGCGATGTTCACGCCCATAATATTGCAGGTCTGCATGCCGCTTCTCCTCACTTTCCTGTTTGGCTTTTATTGTATCACACTGCCGGGCGGCTTTCAACCGGGCGGGAAGAAACGCACATTTTTTGCCGTTTCGTTGGATCCTTCGCACATTACTTTATAATGCTGGTACACATTTGTATGGCGCGCGTCAGTTTTTACCGTTTTGACACTTTTTTCTTTGTTCAATTTTCTAAATCCCGAAAAATTCATATCATTTTACGGATATGTGCTGGAATTTTTCCCGGCATTGTGCTATAACTTGAGAACCATATTAAAAGGGGAAAGTATGAATTTCCTGCAGTATGGTATATGGGCAACACACCCATATATCTTTAGAAGAAAGGAGGATACCACCAATGAACAACTTCAAGAAGTTCGCTGCCGTTCTGCTGGGTGTTGTGATGGCTTGCGTCTTCGCTACCTCCGCTTTTGCTGCTGATTTCAACAAGCCCAATAATGCAAAGCGTGCGAAAGATGAAATCCTGTCTTTCGCTGCCAGCTACGGCGTCACCACCATCGACAACACGGTCAACAAGCTGACCGCTGATCAGCTGAACGTCATCTATGCCAACATGGATTCCCTGAAGGCTGTTGCCGCTAACGCCGCCAACACCATCAAGGGCACCACTGACGCTAACGTCGCCCTCAAGGCTGCCAACGACGCTGTGGCCTCCATGAACAGCATGCTGAGTGCTGCCGGTATCGTCATCTCCAACCCGACGCTCGATACCAGTGACTCTTCCCAGTTCGTTGTCAGTGCTGACGTCACCGTCAACGGTACGACCGACTTTTGTGCTATCGCCCGGCCTCTGTCTACCACCACCACTGACAACAACACCTCTGCCAGCGACGCTGTCAGCAACGCCGCCCAGAACAGTGCCGCCGCTTCCAGCGTCAAGACCGTTTCTTCCGCTGCGAACCCCATCACCGCTTCTTCCGGCGCTGTCATCAAGGCCACCGGCGATAACACCGCCGTTGTCTTTGCTGTCGCTGCTCTGGCTGTTGTCGGCATGCTCGGCATGGCCGTCCGCAAGGAGCGTGCACTGTAATCCAGCTGCATAAGTCCGGTTTTTGACCGGCAGCGGGCAGAACCTCTGGCTCTGCCCGTTTTTCGTTGCTTATACGGAATTGGTCAATTTATTCTTGTTTTAGACCTTCCTTTTATATAGAAAATAGTTTATAATGTAGGATGCCGTAATTATCAATCATATCAGGGGGGAAAAGCATATCACCATGCAGGCAAGCAAGAACCACTCTTTTCTGCGCCGCAGTCCACTGGCTTATGTAGTGGTCCCGCTGGCCTTTGTTCTGGTCAGCACCGCGCTGGTCTTTATCGTGGGCCACACCGTACTGGCCCCGTACCAGGCCCTGCTGGGCTGGTTCTTCAGCACAACGGAGGTCGCACAGCCCAGGGATCTGCTGGACAATGCCGCCACCGTCATCAACGGCGGTACGGTGGATGAGCCGGACGCCCAGCCGGACAGGCTGCCGCTGAGCTCCGTCACCTACCCGACCGAGGGGGACCGCTACGCGACGATCACGATCTCCGGCACCAACGTGGACGCCCCGGTCTATTACGGCGACACGAGCAAAATCTTAAACGCCGGCGTCGGCACCTACAAGGACGACGCCCGCGTCGGCATTCCCGGCGAGGGCAAGACCATCCTGCTGGCCGGGCACAACAACACCTTCTTCAATGACCTGCAGCACGCCGAGGCCGGCGCGACGGTCACGATCACGACCCACTACGGCGTCTACACCTATGAGGTCACCGGCACCGAGATCCTCGACTATCAGGACGAGACCGCTTACGACTTCACCCGCACCGACGAGAATCTGATCCTGTACACCTGCTTTCCCTTCGATGCGCTCGGCTTCACGCCGAACCGTTTCTTCGTCTATGCCAAATACGTGTCCGGCCCCGTGCTGGACGCCAACAGCTAAGGGGGTGTAGGTATGGCACAAAAACAAGATCCGCACCCCCGCCGCAAGGGCAGCGTTGTGTGGGCCACGGTTTTAAGCTGGCTGTCCAGTCTGCTGCTGGCACTGCTGGCGCTCTGCCTTGTCCTGATGACAACGATCTGCAGCGCCTCCTACATGAAGGAGCAGGTCAACCGCAGTGATTTCAGTGAGGCCGCCTACAGCTATCTGTATGACAACTTCATCAGCTACGGCGCATCGTCCGGCTTCTCCGCCGACGTGATGACCGCCGCCCTCTCCCGCGATCAGATCACGGCAGACATGGCGGATTCCATCACCCGTCTGTACCAGGGCGACACCGCTATTGATACCCGCAACGCGATTCTGAACACGACGTATGACAACCTGATCAACGATTTGAACAGCCGCAGCGTCGAGGTCACATCCGACGTGGAATCCGCCGTCGTCGTCGTCGCCGACGCCTGCCGTCTGGACTACGCCAACTATGTCACGGTACCCCTGGCCAGCCAGCTGTACACTTTTATTGAAAAGTGCAGCCGCGTTGTGCCGGTGGCCGTCGCCATCATGGCGGTGCTCTGCGCAGTCAGCCTCTTTGTGATGCTGCGCTTAGCCGGCAGCTCCCGCTACGGCGTGCGTTGCCTGACGTTCGCTTTCACCGCGGCTGCGGCGCTCTGTGCGCTGGCCGCCACCATTATTTTCCCTGCGATCCACATGGAGGCGCTGAGCATCAATCCCGCTTCGGTCAAGCAGCTGATCGTCACCTATGTGCAGAATCTCTTTGGCCGCTTCGGCCTGTTTGCTATCATCTACGGCGCAGTCGCCGTGATCCTTCTGGCCCTGACCGCCACTGCCAGAAGCCGCATGAAACGCCGCCAAAACATTTAACAGGAGGACCCACACATGGAAAACGAAGGTTACGAAACGATTGACCTCTTGGAGGTCCTGAACGCCGTCCGGCAGCACCTGCTGGCCGTCATTCTCGCCACCGTGATCCTAGCCGCTGCCGGGTTCGGTGTCTCCAAGTTCCTTATCACCCCGCAATACGAGGCTTCCGCCCTGATGATCGTCAACACCCGTCAGGACATCACCTCCAACGTCACCAGCGACCAGATCAACTCCGCCACCAAGCTGGTTTCCACCTACAGCATCATCATCAAGAGCGACACCGTGCTGCAGCAGGTCATTGACAATCTGGGTCTGTCCCTGACCTATCAGCAGCTGGCAAGCCGCGTCACAGTCAGCGCCGTGGATGACACTCAGGTCATGAAGGTCACAGTCAAGAGCGACAACCCCGAGTGGGCGCGCCAGGTCTGTGAGCAGATCACCGTCGTCTCCCCTGACGTCATTCTCGAGTCCGTCGAAGCCGGTTCCGTCAAGGTCATCTCCAGCGCCGCCGTCAATCCGACGCCTGTCTCCCCCAACGTAGGCCGCAATACCATGCTGGGCGGCGTGCTGGGCTTGGTCATCAGCGTCGGCATCATCCTGCTGGCCGTCCTGCTGGACAACAAGATCCATACCGAGGACGACATTGCCAAGTATCTTGACCTCGCCGTCGTGGGCGTCATTCCGGAATATCAGGGAGGTAAAAAGAAATGAGCAAGGCAAGCAAAAACACCAGCCATCGCAAGCTGTTTACCGTCGGCAGCGACGCCCCGTTCCAGTTTGTGGAAGCCTACAAATCTCTGCGTACCAACCTGGAATTTCTTTCCTCTGCCGGCAACTGCAAGACCATCCTGATCACCTCCTCCGTTCCCGAAGAAGGCAAGACCAACGTGGCCGTCAACCTGGCCATGACGATTGCGGCCTCCGGCAAGCGCGTTGTCCTTGTGGACTGTGACCTGCGCAAGGCGACGATCTCCCGCTATCTGCGCATTCCGCGCAACCATGCCGGTCTGACGAACGTCATCACCTCCAAGGATGAAGGTGCGCTGGCCGCGGCGCTTGTCCGCGTCAAGGATTCCGGCATCACGGTCCTGGCCGCCGGTACGATCCCGCCGAACCCCACCGAGCTGCTCTCCGCCCCCATGACCGAGAAGATCTTTGCCTCCCTGCAGAAGGCATTCGACTATGTTATCGTGGATACCCCGCCCGTCAGCCTCGTCACCGACGCTGCGGTCCTCTGCCGCATGGCGGACGGCGTCCTGCTGGTCGTGCGCCCCGGTGTCACCACCATCCAGAGCGCCCAGCTCAGCAAAAAGAACCTGGAGGCCGTCAACGCCCACATCCTGGGTGTTGTCATGAACGGCTACAACGGCAAGCAGAGCGGCCGCCGCGACGGCTACTCCTACGCTTACTCCTACAGCTATTACGACGACGATAAAAAGGGAAATGATGCATGAGTAATGCCCTTGTAGAGCTGCACTGTCACATCCTGCCCGGCATTGATGACGGTGCCAAAGATCTGGATATGTCAATGTCGCTCATTCGCAAGGAATTACAGGATGGTGCGGCGGGCATTGTGTTCACGCCGCACTTCTATTATGAGCGCATTTCCGTGGAGCAGTTTACCGCGCGGCGCAAGGCAGCGTTCCTGCAGGTGTCCGCGGCCTGCAAGGCCGAGGGCCTGCGGCTGGCTGGTAAGATGGGCGCCGAGGTGTTTTACTCCACCGCGCTGCCCAGCCTTGACCTGCGCCAGCTGGCCTTTGCGGGGAGCAACTATATTTTGATCGAGTTCCCCACCACGATGCACCCGCCGGGCATCGACGAGACGCTCTACGCCATCCGTGCGCAGGGGTACACGCCGATTCTGGCCCACGTGGAGCGCTATCCCTTTGTGACCGAGGACCCGACGCTGCTCTACAACTGGGTCTGCGACGGGTGTCTGGCGCAGATCAACGCCACCGGCCTGATCCGGGACGGACACACCGCCAAGTGGCTGCACAAGCTGATTGAGTGGAACCTTGTGCACATTCTGTGCAGCGACTGCCACCACCCGGTCAAGCGCCCGCCCAACCTGGCCGAGGGCTTTGCCCATCTGCCCGACAAGGTCGCCCGCCGCATGCAGCGCAACGCCATCGACATCTATCTTGGCGACGACCTGCGTCCCCCCGAGCCGACGAAGCCGGTCTACCGCTTCGGGCATTGGGTGTAAAACAGAATATACGTAGGGGAGGGTTAAAAACCCTCCCCTACGCTATTTTTATTGCCCGTTTTCCACCGTCTGCCCGGCCCCTGCCGCGTACTATTCGCCGCGTCACGCCTCTGCCACCGCCACCAGATACTTGTAGATCTGCGGCTTATACTCCTCATACAGGCCCAGATGCTCATACAGCTCCTTATAATATGCAAACAGGGTCGCGCGGGTCGCCACAACGTTCACCGGGTTCAGCGCCGTGTGCACCGCGCTGCCGGGCGTGTTGAAATAGTTGTAGATCGGCGTCGACAGCGCGTAGAACTTCTCCGCATAGCGGATATAGCTCAAATTGAAATACAGGTCCTCCGACCAGTCCATGTCCTCGGCGCATATAATGTCATCGTGCGCGCGGACAATGTCGGCGCGGTAGAGCTTATTCCACATCACACCGTAGTAAAAGCTGGCCGGTTCCTGCATCAGGCCCGCGGCGAATTCCTCCTTCGTCATCGGGCCCTCCATCAGGAAGCCGTAGGTCTGCACCTTGGTGGGCCGCTCGGGGCGGGGGTCATCCTCGGCACGGGGGCGGGGCGGCGTAATGCGGTTGTAGTGCGCAATGACCAAATCGGCGCCGCTCTCCTCGGCCCGCTGCACCAGCAGCTCCGTGGCGTAGGGCTGGATCGTGTCGTCGGCATCGACGAACTGCAGATACTTGCCCCTGGCCTCCCGCAGGCCCATGTTGCGGGTCGCGGCCACGCCGCTGTTGGCCTTGTCGATGAGCACGATGCGCGGATCGACGTTGGCATACATCTTGCAGACCTCCAGGCTGACGTCCTGGCTGCCGTCGTTCAGCAGCAGAATTTCAAGGTTCCGGTAGGTCTGGCGGCGGATACTCTCCACACAGCGGGCGATATGATCCTGGGCGTTATAAATCGGCACGATAATACTGACAAGCGGCTGCTCCGACATGGCAGGCGACCTCCTTTTTGTAGTAGTATATCCACAATACCACACTTTTGCCCGGTTGGCAATGGAAAAAGTGCGCGAGGTGTGGTATGATGCTTATAAGGGCTTCCCCATCGGGGGGAAGCTGTCCGCAAAGCGGACTGATGAGGGCCAGCCTTCCGCCGCAGCCTGTTCATGGGCTGCGCCCGCAGACCTGCCCCTCATCCGGCCTTCGGCCACCTTCCCCCAAGGGGGAAGGCATCACTATGAAACGAGGTCACCACCATGAAGCCTTCCATCATCCGCCTGCGTGCGCTGGAAAAGCAGCTGTACGCCTACCTGTATGCCATGACCGTCATCGACTTTGACGCCGAGACCGTCGCGCCCGAGGGCAGCGCCGATGGCCGCGCCGAGGCCACCGAGGTTTTGAGCCGCGCCAGCTTTGACCTGCTGGTCAACGACGGCACCGCCGCCCTTTTGAAGGAGGCCGCTGCCGACGCCGAGACCGAGCAGGAGCGCGCCGAGGTCCGCAATTTGCAGCGCCAGTACGACGAGATCGCCCGGATCCCCGCCGACGAGTATGCCGCCTTCACCAAGCTGTGCAGCCAGAGCGTGCCCGCCTGGACCAAGGCCAAGCGCACGAACGATTTCAGCCTGTTCGCGCCGTATCTGGAAAAGATCATCGCCGCCCGCCGCGCCCAGGCCCGGTATTTTGCGCCGGACCGCGACCCCTATGAGGTCCTGCTGGACCGCTACGAGAAGGGCCTGACCATTGCCCAGTGCGATGAATTTTTCGCGACGCTGCGCGAAACCATCGTCCCGCTGCTGGCGGACATCCAGACCCGCGGCAAGGCCGTGCGCACCGACTTCCTCGACCAGGAGTGGCCCATCGACGCCCAGCGCCGGGTCAGCAAAAAGATCATGGAGCTGTGGGGCCTTGACCCGGCCCACTGCTATCTGGCCGAGAGCGAGCATCCCTTCACCACCGAGTTCTGGCGCGGCGATGTGCGCATCACGACCCACTACATGCCCCGGGACATCTTCTCGAACCTCTACAGCGTCGCCCACGAGGGCGGCCACGCGCTGTATGAGCTGAACATCAACCCCGACTACGACTACACCGTCGTCACCCACGGCGCAACGATGGGCATTCACGAGAGCCAGTCCCGCCTGTTTGAGAACCTGGTGGGCCGTTCCCGCGCCTTTGTCCACTACCTGTACCCGACGCTGAAGGAGCTGTTCCCCGCGCAGCTGGCCGACGTCTCCGCCGAGGAGATCTGGCGTGCCGTCAACCGCGCCGAACCGGGCCTGATCCGCACCGAGGCCGACGAGCTGACCTACGCCCTGCACATCATGGTGCGCTATGAGCTGGAAAAGGCCCTGATGCAGGGCACACTGGCCGTGGCCGACCTGCCCGCCGCCTGGAACGCCAAGTATAAAGAGTACCTCGGCGTCGATGTGCCCGACGATGCCCACGGCTGTTTGCAGGACATCCACTGGTCCATGGGCGACATCGGCTATTTCCCGAGCTATGCCCTCGGCAGTGCCTACGGCGCACAGGCCCTCGACGACCTGCGCAAAACAAACGATTTTGACGCCCAGTGGGCCAACGGCGACGTGGAGCCGCTGAAGGCCGCCTTAAAGGAGCGCGTCTGGCAGTGGGGCAGCATGAAGGAACCCGCCTGGCTCGTCGAGAGCCTCTGCGGCGGCAAGTTCGACCCGCACCACTTCACCGATTATTTAAAGAAGAAATACACGGAGCTGTACGAGCTGTAAGGCCGTCAGCTTCCCGGGTCGATGCAAGCATCGACCCCTACACCGTAGGGGCGGATTCCATATCCGCCCGTAGCCGTTCGCCCTGCCTCCCCTTCCTGGCCATGCGTAGGGCGGGGTGCCCCCACCCCGCCTCCGTTTGCCGCTATACCGCACAAAAAATCCCGTCGGATGCCCTTTTCCGGCGGGATTTTTTCAGCATAATACGCTGTCCGGGAAATTCAGGCAGGTGTACAGGTACCGCAGTGCCTCGTCCATCGTGTCAAACTCGCCGCCGTCTACCTCGCTGGGGCTGGCGCCGATGGTCGACTTGTCAAACGGGATGCCGTTCTCCCTGCGCCATTCGTCCACCTGCAGTGCTATGTCATTGGCATAGCCCGGGCGGTCCTGCCTGCTGCCGTCGGCGTCAATGTAAACGCAGGCGCCGTACTTTTTCCGGTCCGGCAGGCGCACCAGCTCGGCCAGCGTGTAGTAGTCGCGGTCAAAGTAAAAGAGTATCTGCCCGCGGTAGGCGGCGATCTCTGCCGCGCTTTCCTCGCGGTTCGTGATCTGGGGCACGGTGTCCACCAGTCGGTGCAGCTCGTCCAGCAGTGCGTCGCCGTCCTCAGGGTAGGCATCCGTGCCCTTGGCAGCAGCGATTTCCCCAAAGCAGTAGGCCTGCCAGTGGGGCGGGCATTTGCCCAGCTTGGCACGCTCAATGTAGTAGAGCAGGTCAGCGCGGTAGGAGGCAGCGAGTGCGTTCAGACTTTGTTTTTTCATAGCTTGTAGGCCTTTCATTCTGTATCATTTATGGTGTCCGTTTCTCGGAACACCCTCATCTTACCATAACCGTTTGTCGAATCCTGCCGCATTATAAGGCCGAACGCCGTTTTATTTTAGGGACAGCTGTTTTCCGCTGTCGAAAAAACAGCAGGCACGCAAAAACCGCGTACCTGCTGTCTTTTTTGTTATCATTTTACGGGCTGCCCCTGTGCGCACAGCACTGCGTCCAGCGCCGTCAGCTTATCCGGCACACCGCCCAGCTCCATACCGGGGAAATCCGTCTCCACGCCCGCGGACGCCAGCTCATCGGCACAGGCCGCGGGGTCGGCACAAATCGCCTGTGCTTCGGCCAGGATGCCCGGCCAGTTCAGCGCCAGCCGCTCCTGCGCGTCGCCGCTCAGCCCGGCCCGCCAGGTATCCGCTGTACCATCCTCAAACTCCGACGCGCTCAGGTACTCCACCAGCACCGCCGCGGCCCGGGCCGTTTTCAGGCTGCAGCCTGCCGTGTCCGCGCCGAAATCCACCAGCCCATCCAGCACGGCAAGCTGCTCGGTCCGGCTGCCCGTGTGCCCGGTGCCCGCTTCGGACGATACCGCCTGCACCGCGGACGCCGCCTCCGGCACCGCCGGGGCCGCGCACCCGGCCAGCAGGGCGGCCCCCGCTAAGAGAATCGCTAACCTACGCATACCAAACGCCCCCAATCCTACCTTATATTATTCACAGCAGGTGTGGCGTGTTTCCTGTTTGCAGCAGTCGCCGCAGCTCTGGCGGCGGATATATTTTTGAATGTCGTCAAAAATCGGCATCAGCGCCTCGCCGTTTTCGGTCAGGCGATACTCGACCCGGGGCGGGACCTCGTTGTAGTCGATGCGCTGCACCAGCCCGTCCGCGGCCAGCTCCTTCAACTGGTTCGACAGCATCTTGTGGGTCACGCCGTCCAGCAGCTTGCGCAGCTCACCGTAGCGCAGCGTACCGTGCGCGCCCACCATGAATAAAATGCGCATCTTCCACTTGCCGCTGATCTGGTCCATGACCTGCTCCATCCTGTCACAGCCCACATCCGCATAGCGGCAGTTACAGTGTTCGTTCGGGTGCATTGCTCACACTCTCCTTTTGGGTAGCGGTTTCTAAAAAGTGCGTACTTGTCAAAAGTGCCTATTTGAATATACTAAGTATAGGGTATTTTCCCCGCGTTTGCAACTTGTTTCTTGGGAATGTTTGCGGTAATATAGTTGTGTATGATTATAAGGTAGGGCAGCCTGACCTCAGGCCGCCGCGGCGGGGTGGGGTCACCCCGCCCTACAATATTCACCGCCAAATGTGCGGAAAATCACCCAAGAGGAGAAAAAACCTATGTACGATGATTTAGTAGAGTTTCTGCAGGAGTCCGTCACCCCGTTCCACGCCGCTGCCACCGCCGAAAGCTGGCTGTGCGCCGCCGGCTTCACCCGGCTGGAGGAGGCCGACTACTGGAACCTTGAGCCGGGCAAGGGCTACTACACGACCCGCAACGGCTCGTCCGTTGTGGCGTGGCGCGTACCGCAGCACGCCATCGGCGGCTGGCGCATCGTGGCCAGCCACAGCGACTCCCCGTCGTGGAAAATCAAGGCCGACACCGTTGAAAACGACGGCTGCCGCCGCCTGAGCGTCGAGGGCTACGGCGGGATGATCATGTCCACCTGGCTGGACCGCCCGCTGACCGTCGGCGGGCGCGCCCTCGTCAAGACCGAGGACGGCATCGAGAGCCGCCTTGTGTACCTTGACCGCGACCTGCTCGTCATCCCGTCGCTGGCCATCCACTTTCAGCGGGACATCAACAAGGGCCACACCTTCAACCCGCAGGTCGATATGCAGCCGCTGTGGGGCCCCGCGGGCAGCCGCACCCTGACCGACCTCGTCGCCGAGTCCCTCGGCGTGGAGGCCGCCGACATTCTGGACAGCGATCTGCAGCTCGTCACCCGCCAGGCCCCGACCCAGATCGGCCCCGACGGTGAATTTTTCATGGCCCCGCGCATTGACGATCTGGAATGCGCCGCCACGACGCTGCTGGGCTTTCTGGATGCGTCCGGGGAGACCGACAGCGCCTGCGCCCCGGTCTGGGCGATGTTCGACAACGAGGAGGTCGGTTCCTCGAGCCGGATGGGTGCCGCGAGCAGCTACCTGCGCGATGTGCTGGACCGCATCCTTGAAGCCGTGCCCCACAGCGCACAGGCCAGCCATCGCGCCATGGCCAACAGCTTTATGCTGAGCGCCGACAACGCCCACGCGACCCACCCGAACTTCCCGCAGAAGTCCGACCCCTGCGCGCCCGTGCGGCTGGGCGGCGGCGTGGTGCTCAAGTACAACGCCAGCCAGAAGTACACGACGAACGCCGTCAGCGGCGCGATCTTCCGCGCCATCTGCCGGAAGGCCGACGTGCCGGTGCAGGTGTTCACGAACCGCGCCGACGAGGCCGGCGGCAGCACGCTGGGCAATTTGCAGAGCCACACGCTGCCCATCCCGATGGCAGACATCGGCTGCGCCCAGTTCGCGATGCACAGTGCCGTCGAGACGGCCAGCGTCGCCGACGCCGAGGCCATGACAAAGGCCGTGGCCGCCTTCTACCGTGTCCATCTGCGTGCCCTTGGCGACGGCACCTACACGCTGGAATGAGCACGGGACGCTACGCGCCCAGCCCCAGCGGGCGGATGCACCTGGGCAACCTGATGTGCTGCCTGCTGGCCTGGCTGAGCGCCAAAAGCAAGGGCGGGCAGGTGCTGCTGCGCATTGAGGATCTGGACACCCAGCGCTGCCCCCGCAGCTATGCGGACGCCATTGTGGACGATTTGGCGTGGCTCGGCCTTGCCGCCGACGGCCCGACGCCGCCGGTCTACCAGAGTGACCGCGACGAAATTTATCAGCGGTACTTCGACGAATTGTCCCGTCGTGGGCTGGTCTACCCCTGCTTTTGCAGCCGCAGTCAGCTGCACGCGGCCAGCGCGCCCCACCGCAGCGACGGGCAGGTCATCTACGCCGGGACCTGCCGCGGCCTGACGCCCGCCGAAATTGCCGAGCGCTCCAAGACCCGCGCCCCCGCCTGGCGCGTGCAGGTGCCCGACGAGGTCATCGCCTTTGAGGACGGCCACATGGGGCACTATGAAGAAAACCTCGCCCGCGACTGCGGGGATTTTTTCCTGCGGCGGGCCGACGGTGTGTTTGCCTACCAGCTGGCCGTCGTTGTGGACGACGCGCTGATGGGCGTCGATGAGGTCGTGCGCGGCAGCGACCTCTTGTCCAGCACACCGCGCCAGCTCTGGCTTTACCGGGAGCTGGGCCTGACTCCTCCGAAATTCTACCATCTGCCGCTGCTTTTGGCCTCCGATGGCCGCCGCCTCTCAAAGCGCGACGGCGACCAAAGTCTCGAGAACCTGCGGGAGAAATACACCCCCGAGGAGATCATCGGCAAGCTGGCCTTTGCCTGCGGCCTGCAAGCCTCCCCCGCCCCTACAACGCCCCAGTTCCTGGCCCGCACCTTCGATTGGTCCCAGGTCCCGAAAAGCGACATCGTTCTGCCGGAAAATCTGTTTTAATAAGATAAAAGGCTTCCCCCTCGGGGGAAGCTGTCACCGAAGGTGACTGATGAGGGCAGACCCCGCCAACACCACCCGCTCACGGGCAGTATCCGTCAGCTCTCCCCTCATCCGGCGCTCCGCGCCACCTTCCCCCTCGGGGGAAGGCTTTCTCTGCACTACCAAAAAAGGAGTATCCCCATGCAACGCTACGAAATCACCGGCATGAGCTGCGCGGCCTGCGCAAGCCATGTGGAAAAAGCCGTTGCGGCGGTGCCGGGTGTGGCATCCGTCGCCGTAAGCCTGCTGACCAACTCAATGCAGGTAGACTACGCCCCCGACGCCGACCCTGATGCCACGGCACGGCGCATCCTCCGCGCCGTGGACGCCGCCGGGTACGGCGCGTCCCTCGCCACCACCGAGAGCGAAAGCGCCGAGCTCGAGGACACCGAGACTCCCAAGCTCAAAAAGCGCCTGATTGCCAGCCTCTGCTTCCTTGTCCCGCTTATGTACGTCTCGATGGGCCACATGATCGGCCTGCCGCTGGGCAGTGTGTTCCACGGCGGCGGCTGGCATGCCATCCTGTACGCGGGCACCCAGCTGGTGCTGACCCTGCCCGTCTGCTGGATCAACCGCGCGTTCTTCCTCTCGGGCTGGAAGGGCATCAAGACCCGCGCGCCCGGCATGGATACCCTCGTCGCCCTCGGCGCCGGCGCGTCGCTGGCCTACGGCGTGTTCGCCATCGTCATGATCTGCATCGGCCTGTCCACCGGCAACGACGACCTGGTCATGCAGTACCGCCACGACCTTTATTTTGAGTCGGCGGCCATGATTTTAACGCTCATCACCGTCGGCAAAACGCTGGAAGCCTACAGCAAGGGTAAGACCACCGACGCACTGAAAAGCCTGATGAAGCTGGCCCCCCAGACCGCCTGCGTCCTGCGCGGCGGCGAGCAGGTCACAGTCCCGGTCAGTGAGGTCAACGTCGGCGACCTCTTTTTAGTCCGCCCCGGTGAGAGCATCCCCGTGGACGGCACCGTCACCGAGGGCATCTCCACTGTCAACGAGGCCGCCCTGACCGGCGAGAGCATGCCGGTGGACAAGTTCCCCGGCTCCCCCGTCAGCGCCGCGACCATCAACCAGAACGGTGCGCTGACCTGCCGTGCCGAGCGCGTCGGCCAGGACACGACGCTGTCCCAGGTCATCCGCCTGGTGCGCGACGCCGCCGCGACGAAGGCCCCGCTGGCCAAGACCGCGGACAGGGTCTCCGGCATCTTCGTGCCCACCGTCATCTGCATCGCCGCGGCCACGTTTGTCATCTGGCTGCTGCTGGGCCAGACCTTTACATTTGCGCTGGCCCGCGGCATCAGCGTGCTGGTCATCAGCTGCCCCTGCGCCCTGGGCCTGGCGACGCCCGTCGCCATCATGGTCGGCAGCGGCGTGGGTGCCAAAAACGGCATCCTGTTCAAGACCGCCGCCAGCCTCGAAACCACTGGCTACACCGACGCCGTGCTGCTGGATAAGACGGGCACCGTCACCACCGGTGAACCCAACGTTGTAAAAATCTTCGGCACCCGCAACGTGCCCGAGAAATTCCTGCTCAGCATGGCCGCCGGTCTGGAGCTGCGCAGTGAGCACCCGCTGGCCCGCGCCATCCTGCAGCGCGCCGAGAAGGACCATCTGTCCTACGCCACTGTGACCGACTTTGAGGCCGTACCCGGCAAGGGTCTGCGCGGCAAGGTCGCGGGCAAGGTCATTGCGGGCGGCAATGCCGATTTCATCCGCGAGACCTGCGCCCTGCCCGACGACCTGCAGCAGGCGGGCGACGAGATGAGCGCCGACGGCATCACGCCGCTCTACTTCTCGCTGGCCGGTAAGGCCGCAGGCGTCATCGGCGTGTCCGACGTCGTGAAGGAGTCCTCCGCCGCCGCCATCGCCCAGATGCAAACGCTCGGCCTGCAAGTCGTGATGCTGACCGGCGACAACGCCGCCACGGCCCGCCACATCGGCGCGGCTGTCGGCCTCGACGCCGACCATGTCATTGCGGGCGTCCTGCCCGCGGGCAAGGAAGCCGAGGTCCGCGCACTGCAAAAGCAGGGCCGCGTCGCCATGGTCGGTGACGGCATCAACGACGCCCCCGCCCTGACCCGCGCCGAGACCGGCATTGCCATCGGTGCCGGTGCGGACGTCGCACTGGACGCCGCCGACGTTGTGCTGGTGCGCAGCGACCTGGCCGATGTGCCCGCCGCGGTGCGCCTGTCCCGCGCGGTGGTGCGCAACATCCACCAGAACCTGTTCTGGGCGTTCTTCTACAACGCCATCTGCATCCCGCTGGCGGCGGGCGTGTTCACGGGCTTCGGCATCACGCTGAACCCGATGATCGCCTCTGCGGCCATGAGCCTGTCCAGCGTCTGCGTCGTCACAAACGCCCTGCGGCTGAACACCTTTGACCCGCGCAGCGCCGCCCACGATGCCCCGCCGAAGCGCAAAGCCCCGGTCCGCGCGTCTGCGCCCGAGATCCCCTGCCCCACCGGCAGCTGCCCCGTGCAGCCTGCCCCGGAAAATAAAACCACCCAAACGGAGGGAACTGCCATGAAAAAGACGATTCACATTGAAGGCATGATGTGCGGCCACTGCGAGGCCACCGTGAAGAAGGCATTGGAGGCCCTGGACGGCGTGCAGAGCGCCGAGGTCAGCCACGAGAAGGGCACTGCCGTTGTGTCCCTGACCCACGATGTGGCCGACGCCGACCTCAAGACCGCTGTCGAGGCCAGGGATTACACCGTCACTGGCATCGACGCATGAGCGCCATCCGCCGCCGCTGGCGCTTCACCGGCACAGTGCAGGGCGTAGGTTTCCGCTATTATGCCCGCGCCGCAGCCCTGCATCTGGGCCTGACCGGCTGGGTCGCCAACAACTGGGACGGCAGCGTCACGCTGGAGGCCCAGGGCGAGCGTGCCGCCCTCGACGCCCTTGTCCCCCTCATCGAGCGCAGCAACCGCTGGGCCCGCATCGAGAACGTTGAAGTCACCCCCCTGCCCGTAAAGGAGCACGAATACGGGTTTGGGGAGAGAAGCGGAGAGTAATTTTCAGAGAGGAGATAGGAGTTAGGAGAGAGGAGAGAACCCTGCTGTGGGAAAATCTCCTATCTTCTCACTCCTATCTCCTCTCTTTTTGGCTTGCACTTGTCTGTTATTGCAGGTATAATACTATTATATCAACATCAAAAGGGGTTTTCACATTGCCCGGTACTTTATATCTTGTCGCCACGCCTATCGGCAATCTGGATGACATGCCGCCGCGTGTGGCGGCTACCTTCGGCCTGGCGGACTTCGTCGCGGCTGAGGACACCCGCGTCACGCTGCGGCTGCTCAACCATCTGGGCCTCAAAAAGCCGCTGGTCAGCTACTATGAGCACGCGCTCCACCACGGCGAGGCCATCCTGAACCGCATCGAGGCCGGGGAGAATTGCGCCCTGTGCAGCGATGCCGGTATGCCCTGCATCAGCGACCCCGGCGAGCAGATCGTCCGCGAGGCCCATGAGCGCGGCATCAGGGTCGTGCCCATCCCGGCGGCATCGGCCTGCGTCACAGCGCTGGCGGCCAGCGGCCAGCCCACGGCCCGCTTTGTGTTCGAGGGCTTTCTGCCCGTCCCCAAGCGGGACCGCCGCGAACGGCTGGCCTTTTTGCAGAACGAGACCCGCACGATGATCTTCTACGAGGCCCCGCACAAGCTGCGCGGCACGCTGGACGACTTGGCCGCTGCCTTCGGCGCGGACCGCTCGGTCTCGCTCTGCCGTGAGCTGACCAAACTGCATGAGGAGATCAAAAAGACGACTCTCGGCGAGGCCGTGGCCTTTTATAAGGACAACGACCCCCGCGGCGAGTATGTGCTGGTTCTGGCCGGTACCGACCCTGCCGCCGTCGAGCAGGCCGCCGCGCCGACCCTGGAAGAAGCCGTCGCCGCCGCCCGCGCCCTGCAAGCGGGCGGTCTGCCCCCCGCCGCCGCCGCCAAACAGGCCGCCGCCGGGACACCGTTTAGTAAGGGTGAAATATATAAAGAGCTTATAAAATAAAAAACCTTCCCCCTTGGGGCTGCGCCCGCAGGCGCGTGTCGGAGCGCAACTGCCGTAGGCGGCCCTTAGCGCGGAGACTGAAGGTGGCCGAGGCCCCGCCCGAGGCCGGATGAGGGGCAGCCCTGCGTCATCGCCCATTCACGGCCATACCTCCGCAAGCTCTCCCCTCATCAGCCGCCTGCGGCGGCAGCTTCTCCCCCAGGGGAGAAGCCTTTTTCAACAGGAGTCTATTTCTATGTGTAAAATTCTAGTCATTTCCGACGTCCATGGCCGCCTGCGCGACCTGCGGTGGGTGCTGCAAAACGAGACCGCCGACGCCATGTTCTACCTCGGTGACGGTCTGTACGACCTGAACTCCGCGCTGGAGCTGCGCAGGGAGCCGGTGCCCTATCCCATCTACCGCGTGGCCGGCAACTGCGACGTCAACTACAGCGAGCCGTCCGAGGGGCTCGCCCCCTTCGGCGGGGTGCTTTTCTTCTACACCCACGGGCATCACTACGGCGTCAAGATGGGCAGTGAACGCCTGGCCGAGTGTGCCGGTGAGCGCGGCGCAGATGTGGCGCTGTTCGGCCACACCCACCGGCGCGAGCTGGTGCGCGGCGTCGGCACGGCGGCCACGGTGTTCAACCCCGGCAGTCTGCGCGACGGCGGCAGCTACGGCGTCATTACGATTGAAAACGGCAAATGCAGCTTTACCTGGAAGAGGGTGCCTGAATTTTGAACGAGAGCGTTATTTACCTGCCCGAGGTAGACAGCACCAACCTTTGGGCCAAGCATAATCTGGACAAGTTCGGTCCCATCGGCGCGGTCTACACCACCCACCAGACCGCCGGGCGGGGCCGCCTTGGCCGCAGCTGGCTTGATGCACCCCACAAGGGCCTGTACTACACTGCCGTCATCAGGACCGATCTGGTCCAGCCCGCCACGCTGCCGCTGTTTGCCAGTCTGGCCGTCTGCGACGCCCTGCGCGAGCGCTACCGCATCGACTGCCAGATCAAATGGCCGAACGACCTTTTGCTGAACGGCAAAAAAATCGTCGGCATCCTGTGCGAGGTCGGCCCCGACGGCCACAGCATCGTGGTGGGCATCGGCATCAATCTGGCCCAGCCGCAGGAATATTTCGACGCCGCGGGTCTGCCCCACGGCACCAGCCTGGCTCTGCAGGGCGTGCCCGTGGACATGGACACCGACCCGGAGTGGCTGGCTCAATACATGACCGACTTCGGCTTTGACCGCGCGCTCTACACCTACGAGGCCGAGGGCTTCGCCCCCTATCGCGAACGCTACAAGGCGCTCTGCGTCAATCTGGGCCGCCACGTCACCTACGACGGCGGCGCCGGAACCGCCGTTGACGTGGACGACGAGGGTCGTCTCATCGTCCGCGACGAGACCGGCGACACCCGCGTCTTTACCGGCGAGGTCAGCGTAAAGGGAATTTACGGGGCGGTGTAAAGGAAAACGGCATCTTTCGATAGGCTCTCTCCCCCAGTCGCCTGCGGGCGACAGCCCCCTCGCAGAGGGGGCCAAGGCCCCTTGCCTCCCTCTGCGAGGGAGGTGGCGCCGCAGCGCCGGAGGGAGAGAGCCTTGCCTTGCCGCCTACTTTTCCTCTCTTATACAAAAAATCCGATGGGACATCATATCCCACCGGATTTTTTTTAATTCATCTTCAGATATTTCCGTACCGGCAGCGACACGGCACCGGCAACGACGCAGCAGAGGACCCACTCAAAAATAGCCTGCACGCCGACCAGCAGCACAATGAACATAAACGCATTCTGCGCGCCCAGCGTGTTGGCCAGGTTCTGCACATACTCGCAGTTGTAAAAAATCAATACCAGGAAGCCCATGAAGAACACGGTGTTCAGCACCGGCGCGGACAGGCCGCCCAGGAAGCAGGCCAGCTTCTCATTCTTGGGCATGGCCTTGCGCAGCGCGTTGAAGATCAGCGCGGTGCACAGCCCCATCAGCACACGGGCCACAAAGCAGACCACAAAGGTGCCCGCAGGGCTGACCTGGAACAGAGCTGCGCCCATGGCGGACTTGCCCTCGACAGCCTGAATAAAGCTGGTTGCGCCAAAGACACCGCCCAGAATGGCACCTGCCATAGGGTTCATCGTCATAGCGCCGATGGCCACGGGCACGGTGAGCAGCGACGCCGACAGCGGGCCGATCTGCAGATAACCCAGCGGCGTGTAGTTCAACACAAGCAGAATGGCCACCAGCAGCGCAAGCTGGGTGAGCCAACGGACGTTGGTACGGTTTTTCATATTCAATTTTCCTCCTGCTGCCGTCTCCTACAATTCGGGAGTACAGCGCAAATGTACGGCCCTATCGGACCGCCGAAACCAAGTATACAGCAAACAGCAGGAAAACGCAAGCAAAAAATCGGCTGCCAAAAGGCTTCCCCCGCGGGGGAAGGCGTATAAATTACAGCCTCCCCTCGATCAGCAGGTCCCTGACCTCCAGCAGATCCTCACATTTTCTGTCATACAGCTGCGCGATCTCCTCCGTCGGCTGCAGCAGATCCGGCACCATCACGGTCACACAGCCCGCGGCGCGGCCCGCGCGCACGCCGTTGAAGCTGTCCTCCAGCACAAGGCAGTCATGCGGGTCCAGGTGCAGCTTTTCCGCCGCGACCAAAAAGGTGTCGGGCGCGGGCTTGCTGTGGGCGACCTCCGTACCGGAGACAACATCGTGGAAATACCGTGCCGTGCCGGTGGTCTGCAAATTCATCTCGATCATATTCCGCGGGCTCGAGCTGGCCACAATGCGCGGCAGACCCATGTCCTCCAGCGCAGCCAGCAGCTCCTTCAGACCCTTTTTGCAGGGTACGCCCCGGGCAAAGCGCTCGTCCCCCAGCTGCCAGATCTTGTCCAGCACCTTCTGCGGGTCGCCGGGGATGTACTCGGCCACATGGCGGCGCAGGTTGTCCCCCGCCAGGCCGCGTCCCCCGGCCTTAAATTTCTCCATATCCGCGGGCAGCGGCAGACCCAGCGCGGCGCACGCGGGTTCCCACAGGGTATCCCACAGGCGCTCGGTGTCAAACATCAGCCCGTCCATATCAAAAATAACGCCTTTTACCATCGGTGTCATCCTTTCGCGAAACATAATTTTCTCTATTGTACCGCAGTTTCGGACATGATGCAAGAAAAAAGGCTTCCCCCGCAGGGGCTGCGCCCGCAGGCGCGTGTCGGAGCGCAACCGCCGAAGGCGGCTCTTAGCGCGTAGACTGAAGCTGTCGCCGCAGGCGACTGATGAGGGCAAAGTGTGCCACTACAACCCATTCAAGGGCAATTCCCGCAAACTTGCCCCTCATCCGGCCCTACGGGCCACCTTCCCCCGCAGGGGAAGGCCTTTTTCACTTTTCCAGATACCCCCGCACCTTGTCCAGCGCCTCGCGGCCCTCGCGGTGGCCGCGGTTGTACAGGTCCAGCAGCTTGTTCTCGTCGCCCTCAAACCGGCCTATCGTGATCGGCTCCTGCGGGCGCACGCAGCAGATGCGCCCGTCCGCCTCCAGCTCATCCAGCTGATCCATCAGGGTGTTGTAGCGCAGCTCCTGGGTCAGCATGTCGGCCAGAAACAGCGGCTTATCGCCGTAAAAGTCGTCGTACAGGTCCACCATCTTCTGGCCGGGCATCGCCTTGCGGAAGCCCTTCTGCCGCGTCGTGATGACAACGATCTTTTCAAAGCCCTCGTTCAGCGCCCAGTTCAGCGCGATCGGGCAGGAGCATCCGCCGTCGAGGTACGGCTGACCATCCAGCACGACAGGCACGGATGCCAGCGGCAGGCTGGCCGACGCACGCACGGCCTCGTCGAACGGAAAATCCGTCTTTTCCTTCTCAAAGTAGGCGGGCTTGCCGGTCTCGACGTTCGTCGCCACCGCAATGACCCGCATACCGCCGTGGGCGAAGGTCTCCTCGTCGAAGGGCACTTCCTTTTTGACGTCGTTCAGCATAAATTTCAGGCCAAACAGGCTGCCGCCGCGCAGCGCCGCCTTGGGGCCGAAGTACCGGCTGTCGTGGCGGTAACGCAGGTTGATGCTGGCGGACCGCCCCGGCTGGTGGGACGCATAGTTCAGTGCGTTCAGTGACCCGGCAGAGACTCCGGCCACTGCCGGGAAATAGACGTCGTTCTCCATAAAGGTATCCAGCACGCCCGCCGTGAACAGCCCGCGCAGCGAGCCGCCCTCCAACAGCAGGATCGAATTGTCCGGTATCGTGATTTTGCTCATAAACAGCACCCCCTATTTAGCTATTTTACCGTATAAAATCCGCAGGTGCAAGCAAAAAAGCGCCGCAGTTTTACACATCGGGCAAATTGTGCTAAAATAGAGAAAACGCTCCGAGAGGATGATTGCTATGGTATCCCTTCGCGGTCTCACACTGACCGCTGCCCGGCCGCGCATCATTGTGCCGCTGTTTGCCCGCGATCCGGCAGCGCTCTGCCCTTTGGCGAAAGCCGCCAGCGCCGACCCCGCCGCCGAGCTGGTCGAGCTGCGTCTGGACCCGCTGCCCGCGGATGAATTTCTGAACGCGCTGGCGCTTGTGCGCGGCATCGTAGACAAGCCGCTGGTCGTCACGATCCGCACCCGGGCCGAGGGCGGTGAGCTTGCCCTGACGCCCGACGCCTACGCCGCGCACTGCCGTGCCCTGCTGGCACGCGGCGGCGTGGACGTGCTGGACATTGAGTGGCGGGCCTGCGGCGCGTTCCGCGCCGAGCTGCGCGACGCCGCCCACGCCGCCGGGGCCGCAGCGCTTTTCAGCGAGCATCACTTTGACGCCACGCCCGCCACGGATGCCATGGCGGACACCTTGACCGGCATGGCCGACGCCGGAGCCGACATTGCCAAGCTGGCCGTTATGCCCCGCTGTGCCGCCGACGCCGCCCGCCTGCTGGAGGCCACGGCCCGCGCCGCCGACGCCCGTCCGGACACGCCGCTCATCACAATGAGCATGGGCCCGCTGGGTGCCGTCACCCGCTTCTGCGGCGGTGCCTTCGGCAGCTGCGCGACCTTCGGTGTGACCTCCGGCACCTCCGCCAGCGCCCCCGGCCAGCCGCCCGCGGATCTGCTGAAGGCGAAGCTGATAACCGCGCCCCTGTAACGCACCTGTAATGCGCCTCTGTAGGGGCCGGACATGTCCGGCCCGCGGCCTTCCCGCAAGCGCCCGTCCGCCGTACACCGCCGGGCCGGGCATGCCCGGCCCCTACGGCACTGCTGCAATAAAAAACGCCTGTTTGCCCTTTGCATCGTAGGGTGGGGTCTTGACCCCACCGCGCCGCCTCCCGTTATTTCAACGTAAAAGCATGACCGAACTGTAGGGGCCGGACATGTCCGGCCCGCGGCCTTCCCGCAAGCGCCCGCCCGCCGTACACCGCCGGGCCGGGCATGCCCGGCCCCTACGGCGCTGCTACAACAAAAAACGCGCGGCCCCCTTTGCCTGGGGGCCGCGCGGAATGTGCTAATGTAGCTTACTCAGCCTGGATAGCACCGGTGGGGCAAACGCCCTCGCAAGCGCCGCAGTCAACGCAGGAAGCTGCATCGACAACAGCCTTGTCCTCCATGGTGATTGCGCCAACGGGGCAGGTGTCAACACATGCACCGCAAGCAACGCACTCGCTGGAAACGGTATGAGCCATCGTGAACTCCTTATCTCCGTGCTGAATCTATAGTTTGTACCCTCCCGGCCCTGCACGGCTGCTCCCCGGGATGGCACACAGTCGGTTTGCTCTGCCTACTGCGTTGTAATTAGTGTATCACATTACGACTGATTTGGCAAGTGCCATATCTTGAATTTTTTCAACGGTAAGCCGCAACTAACTACCGCTGTAGTCCGTTATTTGTCCTCTTTATCAGCGGGGAGCGGTGTACGCTTGCCGCCGCGGACATAGACGCATTCGTCGCGCTTATAGATGCGCGGCGCCAGAATTTCCACGTTGGAGCGTACCTTCAGTGTGCCCGCCACCACGTTTACTTCAATGACCGTGCCCTCGCCGTCCGGCGTGCGGACGATGCTGCCCACCTGCGGCGTGATCGAGTTCAGGTATTCATAGCTCTTTTGTTCATAAGCCAAACAGCACATCAGGCGTCCGCACGACCCACTGATCTTGGCGGGGTTCAGGCTCAGCCCCTGCTCCTTCGCCATCTTGATGGACACGGGCTGGAAGTTTTTCAAAAACCGGCTGCAGCAGAACGGCTGACCGCAAAGCCCCAGGCCGCCCAGCATCTTGCTCTCATCGCGCACGCCGATCTGGCGCAGCTCGATGCGGGTGTGGAACTGGGACGCCAGGTCCTTGACCAGCTCGCGGAAGTCCACGCGGTTGTCGGCCGTGAAGTAGAACACCAGCTTGCTGCGGTCCAGCGTGTACTCGGCATCGACCAGCTTCATTTTCAGGTTGTGTGCGGCAATGCGCTGCTCACAGATATGGTACGCCTGCTGCACATCGGCGCGGTTCTGGCGCATACGGCGCACGTCCACGGCGTCGGCCACGCGGATGACCGGCTTGACCTCGCGGGAGAAGCCCGGCACCTCATGCGCGGCACGGACGACCTCGCCGCATTCAGTGCCGCGGGCCGTCGTGACGACGACAAAGTCGCCCTCCTTGATCTTGAACTCGCCCGGGTCAAAATAATACGCCCGGCCGTTCTCTTTAAATTTAACGGATACTACTTTCATTGGTTCGGTCCTTTTATATGGTCATTGTCATTTTAGCATTGTTGCAGGGGGCAGTGTCCCCGACGCCCACGGGCGGATAGGGAATCCTCCCCTGCGCATGTAGGGCGGCTTCCCCCTCGGGGGAAGGCTTTTTCACGCAATCTCCCCCGCCAGCACGGCCACGTTCAACCGCAGATTTCCGTTTCCGGTCAGGCTTTTCCTTGCCCGGGCGTCGGCGTTCAAAATCTTCGCCGCGCCCGCCGGGGTCAGCCCGCCGCACTGCTCCTGCCCGTAGGCGGGGCGGCGCAGCACGGCGCTGCACAGCTGGTCCAGCGTCCACAGCAGGGCCGCAAAGCCGTCCTTGTCGCGCTCGTACTTCGTCAGCAGCGCCAGCGCGCGGTAGGTGTCGCCCTGCGCCGCGTAGCCGCACAGCGTTTTGGCCATGCCCAGCGCGGCTTTGGCCGTCGGGTCGTTCCAGCTTTTCAGCGCGGTGCCGATGTGCCCCTCATACAAAAACGCCAGCTCCTCCGCCGCCTTGGCAGGCAGACGCTCGGCCTTTAAGCGGGCGGCACAGTCTGCCGCGGGCACCGGCGCAATCGTGTAGGCCGCGCACCGGCTGCGGATCGTCGGCAGCACGGTGGCCGCGCTCGTCGCCGTCAGCAGGAACAGCACCCCCTCGGGCGGCTCCTCGATGATCTTCAGCATCGCGTTGGCGGACGACCCGTTCAGATTCTGCGCGCCGTAGATGAACAGCACGCGGCCCGCCGCGTCGGTGGACAGCGCCGAGCGCTGGATCGCCTCCCGCGCCTCGCGCACCTTTTTAACGGGGATCTGCCCGCTTGCACCCTCGCCCTGCAGAACCAGGCATTCGGTGTCCTCTTTTTTCAGCACTGCCTCGGCGTGGGGGCCGCCGGCAGGGTACAGGTAATCGGCAGCAAGACAGCGCGCAGCAAAGCCCGCGCCGCAGCCCGGCTCCCCCACCAGCAAAACCGCATGGGGCAGCCGCCCGCCGCGCAGGGCCGTGCCAAGCTCGGCTTTCAGCGCGTCATTGCCCGCCAGGCGCTCCAGCATCACAGCTTCTCGAAGCGCTCGACGTTCGTGACCATGACGGTAGCGCCGCCGACCGTGACCTCCATCGGCATCGTGCTCTCAATGCCCAGGCCCAGCGTGGCCGTGCCAGGCACGATCTCGGTGCGCTGCTTGCAGCACTTGGAGATGATGCCGATGCAGTCATCGACACGCTCGTCATCGGTGCAGATCAGCAGCGTCATGTTGCCCGCCATCAGGAAGCCGCCGGTGGTGGCCAGACGGGTGACGTAGAACTTGCTTTTCAGCAGCTCGTTGCAGACATTCTTGGAATCCTCTTTATTGACGATTGCAGTGATAAGCTTCATGGTTATCCAGCCTTTCTATTGATACATCGAATTTTTTCAGCGGTTGCGGTTTTCCCAGTCGCGGCGGCGCTTCCAGTCCTTCACGGCGTCAACGCACCAGTCAAAGACCTCGCGGCCATAAAACGCCAGAAAACCCGCCAGCCCCAGCACGAGGCTGACCTTGATGGCGAAGCTGCCCGTCAAAAAGCTGAAGGCCCAAAACGCCAGCTCGATCCAGCCCAGGTATTTCATCTTGAACGGAATGATGCCAAACAGCAGCACCATCTGATCCGGCCACAGCCAGGTGTAGGCGAACAGCATGCTCTGGAAGATGGCGCTCGGCCCGGCGTAGCCTGTCAGAAAGCAGCTGACCCACGCACCCAGCATGCCCAGCGCCAGAAACAGCGTCGTGCGGAAATCGCCCCAGACGCGGGCCAGCGCGTTGCCCAGCCAGTAGTAGAACAGCAGGTTCAGCACGCCAAAGACGCCGCCCAGCCAGATGGGCTGGAACAAAAACGTGATAAGGCGCCAAATCTGTCCGTGCAGCACATAGGTGCGGCTCAGCATCAGCAGACTGCCGAAATCGCGGTTGAAGAACAGCATGATGATGCCTGCCGCCAGCTGTCCGATCAGCAGCCCATTGATGAGGTTCGGGATGCCGAGGTTGCCGTAGCGGCGTTCGAGTTTATCGATCCAGTTCATGGGAGAAGCCCTCCGTTGCATACAAATTTACAGAGTATATTATAGCAATTCCGCGCGCAAAGTGCAACAATTCCCTGTCGAATCCCTTGCGGCAAACCGGAAAATGTGCTACGCTTTTATCTATAATAATGAAACGAGGCCAAACATGGGACGTACATCCACCAAAGAAAACAAAAACAGCTACCAGCTTGCCCGCGAGGAGCTGGGCCTGACCCGCGAAAAAGCCAGTGAGCTGCTGGAAACGATAGCCCCCGAGCGCATTGAAAAAATTGAGAACGAACGCACCGTGCCCCGCCCCGACGAGGTGCTGACGATGGCCGAAAAGTACAAGCGCCCGTCGCTGTGCAACTGCTACTGCTCGCAGCAGTGCCCTATCGGCCAGCGGTACGTACCGTTTGTCACGCGGCGCGAGCTGCCGGCCATCATCCTTGAGATGCTGGCCTCGCTGAACGCAATGAACAGCAAGAAGGAGCGCCTGATCGAGATCGCCGCCGACGGCAAAATTTCCAACGACGAAATCGACGATTTCATCCATATCCGTCAGGAGCTTGAGCGCATCTCCCTCACCGTGGAGACCCTCCAGCTCTGGACCGAGCGCATGCTGGCCAACGGCCAGATCGACGCGGAGACGTATAAAAGGAAGCTGGAGGAATAACCTTCTATCTCTCCCCCACCAGCAAAAATTTCCCTCTATTTTTCTCTTTTTCTCCTGTTTCTGCAACAATTCCCGTGCTAAAATCGTATTACAGGTTGAGGGAACACGCCCTCGCCTGACCGCGTACCTGCACAAAGGAGTTATAGAGGATGTTTACGCTGTTTGTTCTTTTTGTTTTTGCCTGGCTGTTCGTCAAGTCTGTCGGTTTGGCCTTCCATGTGACTTGGGGGCTGGCGAAATTCGTCGCCACACTGCTGTTCGTGATCGCCCTGCCGCTGCTGGTGGTTTTCGCCGTCGTCGGCGCGCTACTGCCTCTGCTGCTGCCCCTGGCCCTCGTGGCTGCCGCCTTCTGCATTCTGAAAAAGGCATAAAGTACCCAACCGCCGTGCGGCCCGGAGCCGCACGGCGGTTTCTTGTCATTGAGGTGTCGGCGTGGTATACTTGTAGTCAGGGCGTTTTGCGCCTGCTATCATCCAACAAAGAGGTTTTTCCCATGAAGCTCGTCGTCTGTTTTCCCGGGATCGGCTACCACTGTGATAAGCCGCTGCTCTACTACAGCCGTAAGCTGGCGGCCTGCGCCGGGTACGACCACACCCTTTTGCTGCAATACACCTACCACAAGGACGGCCTGCGCGGCAGCCCCGCCGCCCTGCGCGAGGCATTTGACACCCTGTACGCCCAGGCCGAGGCCCAGCTGTCCGCCGTAGATTGGCCGCAATACGACGATGTACTGTTTCTTTCCAAGAGCATCGGCACCGCTGTCTCCGCCGCCTTCGCCCAGCGCCATGGCATCCCCTGCCGCCAGATTCTCTACACGCCGCTCTCCCTGACGTTTGCGCTTGCCCCGCAGAATACCCTTGCCTTTTTAGGCACCGCCGACCCCTGGAGCGATGTTTCCTCCGTCGCCGCCGCAGCCCGCGCCAACGGCACGCCGCTCTGTCTTTATGAGAACGCCAATCATTCCCTGGAAACCGGCGACGTTTTGCACGACCTGGCGACCCTGCAGGACGTCATGCAGAAAACGCAGACGTTCATTGCAGATACACCCCACTGACATTTTTCCCCCCAACATTTTCCCACCCGCAAAGAATTGACATTTGCCCCGCAAGCTGTTATAATAAACTGTACAAAATTTATGCTGTGGAGCATTACTCAAGTGGTCGTAAGAGGGAGCACTCGAAATCACACCCTGCGGGAAGTTCCGCGCAACAAAATTAAATATGCAGATGTACTCAAGAGGTCGTAAGAGGGAGCACTCGAAATGCTTTAGGACAGGAGACTGTCGCGTGGGTTCGACTCCCACCATCTGCGCCATATCCGTCGTAGAATCGAAAGATTTTACGACGGATATTTTTGTTTACGGCTTTGAAATGTGATGCTGTAAGTTTACGCAATGACTATTACAAGCCAAAATCCACTTGCAACAATAATCTGTTGCAAAAAGCCATTTGTTGCCCGAATTGTTGCCCACAGTTCATGATTTCCTGCGCGAAGGGATAATAACTTATAAAGAGTTATCTCCAACAGCAGCGTTTTTCGGTGTTGCGAATACTGCTTGGTGGTATGCCGTCAGCACACTGAGCTTGCGCTGCTCCTGTACTTGTACATAGCGGGTCGTGACGGTGTTGATTTTCAGATTTACGCCCATTTGCTGGGAAAAATCGTCCACTGAATGTCCGAGAATTTGGCTAACTGCATAAAAATCACCTGTCAAATTGTACATATTGGTGCCCGCTGTGCCGCGTAGATCGTGAAATCGGATTTTCGGCATCCCAGTGCTACGCATAAATCCGTTAAACTTGACCGAAATACGCTTTTGTAAGTATGGCGAACCGTCCGGCTTGCACACAACAAGATCGTTATCGTAATACTTGACCCCGCCGAGCTTGCACAACCGCCGCTGGTCGGCTTGTTCCTGTCTAAGCCGTAAAAAGATTGGCAGTGCTTCTTCTGTAATGGGAAATGAACGTGTTTCGCCTTCGTCACGGTCTTTCAATGGTTCCAAGTGCGGCACAATTTTAGCATCTTTCGGCAGGTCACAGGGAATTTGGCCTCGCAAGGTAATTTGCCTATGCGTCAAATCAACATCACGCCAGCGTAGCCCCAGCGCTTCGCTGAGTCGCAGCCCAAACAGAACAGCGAGCAGCACCACGGTCTCAAGTGCATTACCATGTACAAACGCCAAAAGCTGCTGCACCTGTTCCACGGTGTACTTGTCATATTTGCGCCCGGCGTTCTTACTAAACCGTGTCATAATGTTCTTGGCTGGGTTGTTTGGAATGTAGCCATACTTTACCGCCGAGGACAGCGCAGAGCTTAAAATTCGATGGCAATAACGCACTGAATTCTCCGCCAGTCCCTTCTCACGCAGTTGCGCAATCATATCGTCAATCATTTGGGGTGTCAGTTTATTCAGAGGTACTTCGCCCAGCATGGGAATTAGATGTATGTTTATGCCGCTCCAATAGCTGTATCGCGTACTTTTTGCAAGGTTATGGTGGTAGCTTTCGTACCACTTGGGCAAATACTCTTTTAGCTTTTGCTTGCTTTCCGGTCCATAGCCGACCATAGCGGCGCTGCCAGTCTGTAACTCCAGCTTGATCTGTGCCTCATACAATTCTGCTTCCCTGCGCGTTGCAAAACCACGTTTAGCAATGCTTTTCTGCCTGCCGTTCTCGTAGACTTTCACATTGACATCGTAGACGATGCCCGATCTGCCTGTTAAAATTCCTTGGCTGTTTCGCTTGTTTTTGACTTTTCTCTCGCGGATCGCCATATCAGCACCCACCACTTACAGACCTTGCTGGGGTCTTGGCACGGTTGTAATAATCCCAAATCGCCTGTTCGGAAATCAGGCGGCGGTTGCCGTTCTGGATGAACTCCAACTCGCCGTTGTCCATCAACTGGCGCAGTCGATTTTCTCCGATGCCGGAAACAACTGCCATTTGTTCCACAGTTTTCAGCATCGGTTCAAACGGATTTCGCACAGCTTGCGGTGTTTTTTGCTTTGCATATCTTGCCATAACTATCCCTCCTGCGGTATAATTTATAAAACAAATTGTTTGTGGTACTTGTGCACAGCACAGGAACACGATCATTTGTAAGGCTTGAAGATTTGGTATATTCAGTTTTCAAGGTACTTGTAAGCAACACATACATTTTGTATTTCCTGCTTACAAGTATATTATATGACACACTTTTTGTATGTCAACTGTTTTCGGTATAAATTCTTATTTTTTTAACATTTGGGAGACTTGTTATGGATACCCAAGGAAGAAGAATAAAAAAATTGCGTTTGGCTAAAGGTCTTTCGCAAAAGCGCCTGTCCGATATGGTTGGAATTGTACCTACCCACTTACAGGCCTACGAATACGGAACACGCCACCCAAAAGAAGAAATTCTCAATCGGCTGGCAAAAGCATTAGATGTCACACCAAGTATGCTTCAACCGTTAGATGTTGATACCGTAAATGGTCTACTTGGCATTATCTATGAAATGCACACCAGCTACCATGGCTTGGAAATTGTAGAAGAAGATGGACAGGTTTCTATCCGCTTGCCAAACACTTTACAAGCAATGCCTGCAAAAAAATCGTTGCTTAGGATCAAGAAAATTCTGGACGACTATACATACCAGCCTTATCCAGAATACCAGTCAGCGAAAGACATCGAAGACGAAAATCAAATTCTACCGGATACGGGCGTTACTGTTGCGCAGGAGAAACGCTGGGTCAAAGAGCAAGAAGGTCTGTTGCTGCGGGCAACAGATTTATATAGCCCAGATGTGAATTACAATCAAATCGAGGCCGATCGAAAGGCGCTTCGTAAGCAATATCCGGATGACAGCGAAGATGAGGATTAACCTTTATGGATACTTATCAACTGAATGAACAGCAACAGCGATTAGCAGAAACTTTTTATAACGATTATTCTCTTATCAAATTTGGGGCTTATGGGGAAGAATACCTTTATACTGTTTGCGATGTAGATACAAGAAAATATCATGCCCTGAGAGAAAGACCAGATTATAGACAGTTTATTGCCGATAAGGACAAATACTATCGCCAGATGCTAAGTAACCTAATGGCGCTGCGATGCAATTTTTCAGCCGATTCGTTTATTGAAGACAAAGAAAAGCGCCCATATATGTGGAACCATGTGACAGATAGATTATTGCGAGAATGTGAGCCTATCGTAAAATCGCAAATATTGGAAGATGTGAAGAAGGAAAAGTAGAAAATTTATATTTAGATTATTTAAGTATTACCCTGGGGGAAAAGAATGGCTAAAATTCAATCTGTTGAACCGAACGTTGCTGATTTAGCAAATGGTTGGATGCGATCTTACAAACTTGATTACAAGCTCGAACAGGAGTCGCTCAATACAGAAATTGATCGGGCGCTAGACGAATACTTCTCGAAAAATGGCGGCGTTGGCGGAAATCGTCCGGATGCCAAGCTGCTTTTGCGGGACAAAAACATGGTGAATTATCCCGTCCTGATCGAGTACAAGGGCTATAAGAATAAACTCGTTGCCCTTGATTCCGAGGGTAAAGTTGCAAATAAAACCGCCAAGAACCAACCCGATTTTAAGCATATCAATTCTTATGCGGTAAACGGTGCCGTTCACTATGCAAACGCACTTCTGCATTATACGAGCTATACTGACATAATCGCCATAGGAATGACCGGTTACAAAACAGAAGCCGGAAATCTGGAACATGAAATCGGCGTATATTATGTATCTAAAAGCAACTTCGGTATCGGGCAGAAGATCGATAATTACACAGATTTTTCATTCCTCAAGAAATCAAATTTTGATAAGTTCATCGAAAAAGTAAAGCGCCTCAAGCTTACACCGGACGAAATCGAGAAACTAAAAGAGCAGCGAGAGCGGGAAATCAACGCAAGCCTTGTAAAGCTGAATAATGATATTTATCAGAACGAAAAAGGCTTGAGCGAGCGCGATCGCGTATATCTTGTGGCTGCGTCCATCATTGCGACGCTCGGCGTTCCCGGCAGAGTGGCTGCTCTTGAAAAATCCGAGTTGAAATCTTCAACCGAAACCGGAAACCGTGATGGTGATATTATCCTCCGCAAAATCAAGGCTTTTCTGGACGAAAAGAATCTTCCGCAGGAAAAGCGTGATATGATTGTCCGCACATTACAGAATACACTGACAACGGATAATATTAACAAGGTCGAAAACGGAGAAAGTCAGCTCAAACGTGTCTTTGCAAAAATTGTTGATGACCTTGGTATATACTATAAAATCGGTCTTACCACGGATTTTACCGGTAAGTTATTCAATGAGATGTATAGCTGGCTGGGCTTTTCTCAAGACAAGTTAAACGATGTCGTTCTAACGCCCGCCTATGTTGCAACTCTTTTAGCAAGGCTCGCTAGAGTAAATATGGATTCCTATGTATGGGATTTTGCAACTGGCTCTGCAGGTCTTCTCGTTGCGGCTATGAACGAAATGCTCAACGATGCAAAAAACAAAATTAAATCTCCCGACGAATTTGCGCGTAAATCTGCCGCAATAAAGGCCAATCAGCTTCTTGGACTCGAGATTCTGTCAGAAGTGTATATGCTTGCCATCCTCAACATGATTTTGATGGGTGACGGCAGTTCTAATATTTTGAACAAAGACTCTCTGAAAGAGTTTAACGGCAACTATGGCTTTGGCAAAACGAATGAAAAATTCCCGGCTGATGCGTTTGTTCTGAATCCACCGTATTCCGCACCGGGCAATGGAATGGTTTTCGTTGAAAAAGCCCTCTCAATGATGAGCAAAGGCTACGCCGCCATCATCATACAAAATTCCGCGGGCAGCGGCAAGGCAACGGAATATAACAAGCGAATTTTGAAACACAGCACGCTGCTTGCAAGCATCAAAATGCCGATAGACCTTTTCATTGGCAAGTCCAGCGTTCAGACAAATATATATGTTTTCCGCGTCGGGGAAACTCACCAAAAAGATGATACCGTTAAGTTCATAGATTTCTCTGTAGATGGATATACGAGAACGAACCGTAAAAAAGCAAGCTGCAATCTACGTGATACCGACCACGCCAAGGAGCGCTATCAGGAGCTGGTTGACCTTGTTCGCTTCGGAAAAGCCAAATTAAATATCCTTACGGAAAAGGAATATTACGAGGGAACGATCGACCCTGAAAATGGTGCAGACTGGAATCAGACGGCTCCCATCGACACAAAGCCGACACTGGAAGATTTCAAGAAAACCGTGAGCGATTATCTGGCATGGGAAGTATCAAATCTTTTGAAAAATCAGAACCTGGAGGATGACCGCCTGGGAAAATGAATGCCTCACTTAGCGAAAAGCTAAGCGCCGTTAAGTGGGGCGAATTTCGGCTTACAGACATATTTGTGGTAAAAAACACATCGAATCTTTTGGCATCTGACATTATTGCTGGCAGCGGAGAAACGCCATATTTATGTGCAAGTTCTGAAAACAACGCAGTAAGCTCTTATATTAAATATGATAAAGAACATCTCGAAAAGGGCAATTGTATCTTCATCGGAGGAAAAACCTTTGTCGTAACTTATCAGAGTAAAGATTTCTATTCCAACGACAGTCATAATTTAGCCCTGTATTTGAAAAAAGGAACTCCATCAAAAGCAGCATTTCTTTATATGGCTTCGTGTGTTTATAAAAGCCTTCACAGAAAATATTCTTGGGGAAATAGTATAAGCAAAGCAAAAATCCAAGAAGATATTATTACACTTCCAGTTAGCAATGGCAAAATCGATTTTGCTTTTATGGATTCTTTTATAGCGGAGCTGGAAGCGGAGCGTGTAGCGGAGCTGGAAGCGGAGCGTGTAGCGGAGCTGTCCGCTTACTTAACAGTAAGCGGACTGGATAATTATGAATTATCCGGTGATGAAGTGCAGGCACTTCAAAATTACAGCCTTTTAACGTGGAAGTCCTTCAATCTCGAATGCTTGTTCGGAAAATCGACTCGTGGAAAACGATTAAAGGGAGATGACCGAGTTTCCGGCACTCTTCCGTTCGTCACGGCCGGAGAAGCCTCTGAGGGGATTTCTGCCTATATCAGCAATGATGTGGAGATATTTGAGAAGAATACCACCACCATTGATATGTTTGGCTCGGCAAAATATCGCAATTACAAATATGGTGCCGATGACCATATTGCGGTAGTTCATACAGAAACTGTCCCCATGAAGGCGGCCATCTTTTTGACCTCTGCAATCCATAAAGCGGCTCATACAGGGAAATTTGATTATGGTCATAACTTCTATGCCAAAGATGCCGATGCACTCGATATCATGCTGCCTGCAAAAGATGGAAAACCGGATTATACCACCATGGAAACATTGATTTCCGCTGTTCAGAAACTGGTCATTAAAGAAGTTGTTCTTTATGCAAACCAAAAGATTGAAACGACAAAAGCGGTAACGAAAAGGTACTGATAGTACATGCTCGTTACTTTTAGGGAAATTGCCATTATCACCGATAAAGCCATCTCTGGATTTATAAAAAGGGGGCGTTTTTGTGCCTGGAAAATTTTCACTTCGCAAGTTCAGTGAAATCAATCTTGATGATCCATTTTTCGCAACCCTGAAAAACGATTATCCGGGAAGTGCGTCCTCGCCGTCGTTTTCTGTCTGGTTTAAGAACAAAGCGCAGGAAGGTCGTACCGCATTGGTGTTTTCCGATGATCAGGGACTTGGTGCTTTTATCTGCATAAAGAACGAAAATGAGCCAATCGAGTTGAAGGGCTGCACGCTTGCCGCTTGTAATCGAGTAAAAATTAGCACAATGAAGATTGCCGAGCGCTTTCGTGGTCAGCGACTGGGTGAAGGTGCAATCGGATTAGTTCTGTGGAAATGGCAAAAATCCGGAACAGATGAAATTTATGTTACAGCATTTGATAAGCAGGATCTGTTGATTTCACAGCTTGAAAAGTTTGGCTTTCATAAAGCCGGATACAATTTAAATGGAGAAGGCGTGTACATAAAGAGCCGTCATAACATTGATTATAGTGACCCGTATAAGTCTTTTCCCTTTATCAATCCGAACTTTCATTCTTCAGGGTATCTTATTATCAATGATACCTACCATGATACAATGTTCCCTTATTCGGAACTCAAAAATAACACTTTACAAAATGCTGTAGCTATGAATGTAAGTAACGGCCTTAGCAAAGTATATGTCGGTGCTCAGTATTCTAAGTTGCCATATGATGTAGGAGATCCCATTCTTATCTATCGCAGATATACAACAGGATACGGAAAGAGATACCGTTCGTGCATCACTTCCTTCTGTGTGGTAACTAAAATCATCCAAGCAAAAGAGAACTGGAATCATCTGATGTCCTTCGAAACATTGTTGCATAAAATTGGTAACAAATCGGTATTTAACCAAGAAGAATTACGACAACGGTATTCCCATGACCGAAATCTTCTTGTTATTGAGATGCTCTACTACGGATATTTTGGCGAGGGAAATAATGTGAATATGGATTGGCTTGATCGAAATGGCTATTGGGGAAACACATATCCTGCATTGATTCCACTGAATTCAACCGCATTTAAGAGTATTTTGGAAAAGGGAAATATTGATGTCAGCAATGTTATTATCGATTAAGCCTCAATATGCAGAAATGATTATCGAAGGCACAAAAAAGTATGAGTTTCGTACTCGAAAATGCCGTGATGATATAAAAAAAATCATATTTTATGCCACTGCCCCCAAAAGTCAAGTGGTAGGTGAAGCTGAAATAGAATGTGTTTTGGTTGGAAAACCCACTGAAATTTGGAAGAAAACCAGATGTGGTTCAGGCATCCCGGTGTCTTTTTTTAAGGAGTACTACAAAAACAGAGAAGTGGCCGTTGCGTATAAGCTTACAAATGTTCGAGCTTATGAAACGCCAAAAGCATTAAAAGATTATGGTGTTACACATGTGCCACAGTCTTTTATTTACCTGAAACAGCAAAACGATTGACAATTATTACATTTTCGATTTCCAAAAACGTCAATCAGGAATATTATCAAGCAAGAAATCGACCTCGTTAACGCCAGAAATAGTAGAGTAGCACAAAGTAATTCATAATAGTGTCACAAAATATGCCAGTAGGTGATTGTATGCAAACAAATGATCGACCTCTTACAGATTTAATGAAAGCAATAGCTGAGGGGAAAGCGCAGTTACCAGATTTTCAACGTGGCTGGGTATGGGATGATAATAGAATTAAAGCCCTGATTCTCAGTGTCATTCACAATTATCCCGTCGGAGCTGCCATGTTTCTGTCCTATGGAAACGAAAGTATCCACTTTAAGCATAAACCGATAGAAGGGTCACCTAACCAAAACAAAGATGTGGCTCCTGACGAACTGATTTTAGACGGACAGCAACGCCTTACTTCTCTCTATAATGCTCTATATAGCAAGAACGCTGTTCACACCAAAACCGACAAGGGAAAACTCATAAATCGTTTCTACTATCTGTCTATTGACAAAGCACTGGATCTCTCTGCCGATGATGAAGAAATCGTAATTTCTGTTCCAGAGTCGCGGCAGATTACCTCCGATTTTGGCAGGCATATTGATTTGGATTTGTCTGCCAGAAATTATGAATTTGAGCACAAAATGTTCCCGTTGAATATTATTCTGGATACAAACGAACAGCAGAAATGGCAAAATGAATACTATGAATTTCACAAGTATGATCCAGCAGTAATACAGCAATTCACAAAGTTATTTTCAACCATTATCAGCCCAACTCAGCGGTATAAGATGCCAGTTATTCTGCTCGATAAGGACACCCCAAAAGAAGCCGTTTGTCAGGTGTTCGAGAATGTCAATACAGGTGGCGTTTCTCTCACTGTGTTTGAACTGGTAACCGCTATATTTGCCATGGATAATTTTCAACTGCGGCAGGATTGGGAAGACAGGCAACGCAGGTATTTTTCCGGGGATATATTAAATATTGTGACAGCTACGGATTTTCTTACGGCGCTCACATTGTTGTCATCGTTCAAATCGGGCGGAACCGTAAGCTGCAAAAAGAAAGATGTCCTTGCTTTACCCCTTCAGGCTTATAAGCAGTATGCAGATGATCTTTGCAAAGGGTTTGTTATAGCCGAAAAACTTTTGATGGAGGAACGTATTTTTTCCAGCCGAGACTTGCCTTATAGTACACAACTGATTCCTCTTTCGGCAATTTGTACCGTACTGATGACAAATAATAAAATCAACACCACAAATGTCAAGAACAAAGTAAAACAGTGGTATTGGTGTGGCGTATTTGGTGAATTGTACGGATCTGCAAACGAAACACGATATGCAAATGATATTGCGCAGGTGATTTGCTGGATTACTAATGAAGGTGACATACCTAAAACGGTAACTGACTTTTTCTTCAATCCCACAAGATTGCTCAGCCTCCAGTCCAGACAATCCGCTGCCTATAAGGGAATAATGGCCATGATCCTGAAGAACCACGCCATGGATTTTATTTCTGGTGCCGAGATGGACTTTTCTACTTATTCTAATGAAAAAATAGATATCCACCATATATTCCCAAAGGATTACTGTGTAGGGCAGCATTACGATAAAATCAAGTGGAATAGCATCATAAACAAAACCCCAATTGCTGCGGCCAGCAACCGTGAAATAGGCGGTGTGGCACCTTCTGCTTATTTGAAGAAACTCGAAAAGAAGGGCTCTGTATCAGCAGATGCTCTTGACAAATACGTGGAATCACATTGGATTAATCATGTACTTTTGCGGCAAGATGCCTTCCAAGATTTTATTATAGATCGAGCAAAGAGGCTCTTGAATGCAATTGAAAAGGCTACGGGAAGAACGATTTCCGGCAAGGATTCTGATGAAGTAATTCAGCAATTTGGCGCTTCACTTACATAAAAAGATAAGCACTTACCTTACTCCACGCGGGTCAAGGCAAGTGCTTATTTAGGTTAAATAGATGCCAGTACTCTGCGACGATATGATTTTCCGTCATGCAAGCGCGCCGCAAATTGTAGGCAAGTTAAAGGCATATAGCATCCCTTTGAAAATTTTCAAATTTTATCGAATTGACGATGCTTTTTTAGGATGGCATTTCGGCGACTTCAAACATTAGGCACTTCAAGCAAGTTACCAGCAAGTTAAATCAAGCCCAAATAGGAATATACTTCATATAGCGCGGTGCTGTTGACGAATCAAGGGGTTTAATAAGTTTCATTGAAACGGCTTCTTTGATAAGTCTTGAAATGCTTCCTGCCGAGGAATCTTTCAACCCGAATCGCTCTCTTAAAGAACTATTTGTAAGCTGCTCCCCCTCAACTTGCCGAATACAAGCATGAAGATAGCATGCCCAAAGCTTATCCTCGATGGATATTGCAGAAAACGGAATCTCTGAAAATAACACTACACGAGTGCTATCCTCGTACAGTTCAATTTTCGGGGCGGGCAATTGTGCAAATTCACAGCTACTGACGATTTTATCCCATCCAGAGCCCAGTTCCTCGCACATTCTCAGGCGGCGCATCAAAGAAGCCAATTTTTCGTTTCTTGATTTCGGAGGATTGTCGATAATGCGTCTTACATCAACGAGCGGTGTTCCGGAATTCGTAATCTCTATTCTCTTTTCAAAAATTTCGATAACAGGGCCTGTACCAGAAATTGAGAAGTCCTGATGAATTAACGCATTCGCAACGGCTTCACGAATCGCTAAGATGGGATATGCAGAGTGATTCTCTCTCAGAGCCCCTATAATTGGCTCCTGCGTGGGAATCAACGCCTCAATAAATTTCATCAATCCCTCAAAGCCAACCGCGTATCCCTTGTTTCCGATATCCTCCTTAAGCATTGAGAGTCGATTGTTTCCCTGATATTGAACTACCCGAACAGCTTTTCTTGATAGTCTTGGAAACTCTGACAGGCGTTTTGCAAAAAGAATTGCACCAAGATTCGTGATTGCATAAAGACCATTGTCTTGCCTTACAACAATTTCATCTTGTTGCATATAATGCGCCACACCAGCAAAATCCGTCGGTTGAATAATTCCACAGTTATCAAAATAAACTGAATAATCCAACATTCGTAGAGCGTCTTCCAACTTCATATCTTGCTTTGCGTAACGCTCTTCAAATCGAGAATTCCGAATTTTATCCCACAATTGAGCTTGCATTGCAGGATATTCACTCAATCGTTTTGTGTAACTTCCAACGCGAATATAATCAACTTTATCAAACATTACTGTTTGGTTTGTTGCTTTATAGATAATCAATACACCTACACGCTTTTCCTCTGCCATTTGAACCGTGTGAAATTCAAAATCGGCATTCTTGCTCAAAAGAGAACGAAGCCAGTTTTCCAGCTCCTGATTTCCTTTTTTCAGGGTCTGGAGGTCGTAATCTGTTCCAACAATTTCGTGTGTTTCGTCATCAATTCCCCAAAGCATATAGGCGCAACTCTTTTCGTAAAGAGAAGCACTGTTGGCAAGGGCGCTTATATCCTTACCAATCATGTCCGGAGTATAATTATTGTGTTTAAACTCCAACCACTGTGTTTCTGTTGGAAGTTTGCGCAGTTCATTTACCAGTTTATCAAGATTTTCCATTGCCTAAACACTCCACAATTTCAGCTGAATATTGCTTTTTATAATTATAGCACAAAAAACCGGTAACCCCAAGAAAAATTTGGCGCTTTACAGTACATTCCTCTTTTCTCGTTAATTGTGGCTGCCGTATGCGCATACATGGTTATAATGCGTGTTCTCTGCGACCCGTAATTCAGCTTTTTCCGGTTGCTTTGCCCTTTGCACCTTATCCTGCACCATCCCGCAGTCCATCTCAATGTCAGCACAGGTGGTAATCTCCCGCCGCAGCTCTCTGATGCGGGCTGTGATCGCCTGTATTTGCTCCGAATAATCGGCAGGGGTAGTTTTACTCTTCTTGCGATAGAGTGCCCTACGCTGCGCCGTAAGGCTGTCGTATTCGGCTTGCAGATTTTCTTTGTAAGTCAGCAGTTCGTCAAGCGTTGTGATTTGCCGTTCCCACAAAAGGTCGCATTGCCGCCGGTAGCGATTGTACTTCAAGAAATCATCGCGAAGCAGGTAATAGCACCGCTTGCCGACTTTGCCTTTATATGCTTTTCTCAGCAATGCACAGTAGCGATAATAGCAAGCCATAAACCCGGTAATTTTGCGGTAACTGCAGTTCCATCTGCCGCAATACCGTGCGCGGCGGCGAACAGGCTTAGGCTGCTCTTTCGGCTTCCGGCGTGGTGGCTCCGGTGCTGTTTGCTGCTTATATTCCTGCTGCATTTCAGGAGGAAGTGTTTGCAGTTCCCGGAAGTATTTCCGCAGCGAATCCTCGCTGAGGTGGGGGCTGATTTTGTCCAATCGGATATTCTTCTGCGCTTCTTTGTGGCGCACGGTCATATGCGCAGCTTTGGATCCGTATTTCACCGCATACCCCATTTTCTGCAACTCCGCAACAAATCCGGCAAAGCTGTCCGCAGCGGTCATTGCCATTTCCACATCGGTTTTCACCATGCCGCGCAGCGTGGGTGAGCCTTCTTTTTCGTGTTTCCACTCGCCGTAGGATTTCCCGTGTCCGTCTGTTTCCACAACTGACAGCCGATTTTCGCGGCACAGTTCATCGGAAACAGCTCGGATCCCCTTGTAGTAAGTAGTAAAATCATTGCGGAACATCCGCCCATCCATAAACGAAACCGAGTTTACGACAATATGGTTGTGCAGATGTCCTTTGTCCAGATGGGTACTGACGGTACACTCAAAACGATCCTCCAGAAACCGCCGGGCAAATTCGCAGCCGATTTCGTGTACCTGATCGGGTGTTGCCTCGCCGGGCTTAAAACTCTGAATAATATGGTAGCCCACATTGCCGCTGTCCAACGGCTTGCCCCAACGCCGCTTTGTTGCCTGCATAAGATAATAGGCGTTTTGCGGGTCGCAGTTAAAGCCGGAAACATAGAGCTGGTGCTCGGTTTTATCGCCGTTCTGCGTGTAGTTCATCAGCCGCTGCATATCTGCGGTGTTCAGATACTCCGTCTTTTGCGGATTGGCGGCGTAATCCAAGCAGCCTTTCAACTGCCCGCGCACCGGCAAAATCTTTGTGATTGCCATTACTGCTCCTCCCGCACAAGCTGCCAGATGCGCTGCATCATCCGGTTTGCCTCGGCAAGCTGGGCGTTCTCGATCTTGCCGGTGCTGTTGGCCAACCGCGTCAGCTGGTTCAAATTATTTCCGATTGCCGCCACCTGCGACGCCAAGGCTTTATAACTGTCCGGCGGGCGTTCGCGCAGCGTACAGCCGCTTACCAGCGCACGGAGAAACGGCTCCATTTTCATGCCGGCGGCATCGCATTTGCTTTTCAGTTGGATATATTCCTTTTCGGTAAATCGCACCGTTACCTGCTTTTGTCGTTTTAACATTTGCTTTCTCCTATCGGGGTCTTAGGGGTCTGCCCCTAACAAGGGCGTTATGCTGGCATGACAGCATAATGCCGTGCTTGCCGCACTGTCCGGGAACGCTATCACTTTCCCGGTAAAGAGAGTGAATCGTTCGTGTTTTCCTCTGCGTAAATCAGTTCAGCACACACAATTTCTTCGGCCTGTGCTTGCAAGCCTTGCATAGCTGCTGCCCATTCCAGCGGGTTACAACGTTTCATTTCTTCATTGATTTTGGCTTCCGCTGCCAATACTTTGGTAAGACTTTCAACTTGACGATGTGCCTCGCAGTCGATGTTCGTGAGGTGCTGTGCCAGCGTTCCATCCAACAACATCTGGTCGCGCTCCATTGGTCGATGCTCATCAAGGTATCGCGCTCGCATCATGCCGTATTTTCCAATGGTGTTGTCTGTGATTGGACCATTTTCCAACTTTGGAATCAGATAGCCGTTTACATTCACATATTCCATTTTCATTGTGTAACCCTTTCATTCTGCAAGCCTTCTGAAAAAGAGAGACTGTTGTGCGGCAAATTTTCTGCACTGTCCTTTTTCTTTTTCAGATGGCTTATTTATAGTATTTGATATAGTAATTACTAAGAGTATTTAATTATAGTAATTATAATACTGCCTACATTACCGCCACTGCGCTTACCACAGGTGTGGTTACCACTGGTGCGGTTTTGTGGGTAGTGGTCATACCAGTAGGTACATTTTGTAGGGTGTGGTTGACTTTCGTCAGATTGGTATTGCTGATGTTTCCCTGTGCATCGTAATAGATTAAATACACACCGTTCCAACCGTTATTGGAATCGCGCAGTTCATACTCATAGCAGAATCGTCCACGATTTGCCGGACGAACGTGCGCAACCAAATAGCCATTATTTTTCAACATATCCCATGCACGATTAAAGGCGCGTTCGCCCTCGGTGCAGTGGTTCATCAGCCATTGCTTTGTCAGCGGTACTGCGGTATAATCAATACGGGCAGCAATCAAGGCATACAATCCTTTAGCGCTCATGGATAAGCTATCGTTGAACAGTGCCTCGTTCTGCACAACAGAGTATCCGCGCGTTTTACGGACAAAAGCACCACTTTCAGCAGCAGAATTTGTGTTTTTCACGGTAAAATCTCCATACAAAGAAAAAAGATTTGGACTGAAATATAGCCAAATCTTCAAATTCTGTACAAATTTTCAATTTTTCCTGTGTTGTGCCAAAAAGTGTTGCCCGAAAAACGATTGTTGCCCAAATGTTGCCCAAACAGCCACGGGCAACATATAAAACGAAATAAGTCAAAATATCAAAAACAAGCGTAAGAACAGAAAACAGACGTTTCAACGCAAAGCGGAATAAAGAGATATAAGACGAATACCTTGATGTACTTGACTCGAAATCAATTTGGCAGCAATGCCACGTGGGTTCGAATCCCACCGTCTGCGCCAAAAGCAGCACCCTGCGGGGCGCTGCTTTTTATTTTTGCGGCAAACTATGCAAGGGCTGCAAGGTGAGATTCGAACAGCCTGTGCCCGGCGCTTTGCGTCCCGCCGGGCAAAAATGCCCCGGTGGGGCATTTTTAGGGCGCGGGAGAGTCCGCGCGTCTGCGCCAAAAGCAGTACCTTGCGGGGTGCTGCTTATTATTTTTGCGGCAAACTATGCAAGGGTTGCAAGGTGGGATTCGAACAGCCCGTGCCCGGCGCTCTGCGTCCCGCCGGGCTGCAACAGTCCTGCGGACTGTTGCAAGGGCGCGGGAGAATCCCACCGTCTGCGCCAAGTATCACTACTCAATTCTACATTGGGTAGTGATTTTTTGTTGTCGCTTTGTAAAAATCCCGTACTTTTCTTATAAACATCTCCCCTTTATTTTCAAGTAGTGATTTTCGGGTTCGGTACAAATCATACCAGCAAACTGCCCTAAAAGCTATTCACGGAATTGCACAAGAATTAGCGGTTTGGTTTGGAATAAATTCTACAAGAGCCATTGTAATCTACCCATGAAAAAAGCACCCCGGCATCCGTCCTCGCTCGGTGGATGTTTATTTTATCAAGTGGGAAATACACGTTTCACTTTATGGATCCTTCATGTCTCCTTTCAGCTCTGCTTATGCACCATATATGCCTGCTTCTACAACTATAAATACATCCAGCTATAACTACGACTGACCCCGCTTTAGGTTTGTCAGTCCTGTTGAAATTTACACTACATTTTTGCGCATATCTACTAATTTTGAGAAAGTTCATTCGGTAGCGGCCTAAGAGAAAGCGCGGTTTTATATATCTTGGTGAAACCTACGTCTAAATTCTGTAGGAGATATCCCGATGATCTGTGAAAAAATGCGAGAAAAGTAATTTGGATCATTGAATCCAACAGCGGCCGCAATATCTGCCATACTCTCATGCGAAAGAAGCAGATGATTTTTGGCGGCTTCAATGCGCATCTTATTTATGTAGAGGTTAATGTTAACACCTGTTCTTTTTTTGAAAATGCGACTTATATACGATTCACTACAATGACAGAAATCGGCTAGTTCTGTAATTGTAATGGAATTTGTTATATTGCTGCGTATGTATTCCAAGGCATGGGATAAAATCGTATCTTCACTTGAATTATGATATCGTCCAGATAGGGGAGCGTTGTGAGTCTGTTGGAACAGTTTATAAGTTTGTCCCAAGTACTCAGCCAGCATTTCCAAACCCGGCAGGAGAAGACGAATATCAATAGTAGGAGACGCTATATTATCATGGTACAAACAAATTGCTCTTTCAACAGATAATGGCGGCTTTGTGGCACAGGTTCTGGCAATTCGTTTGACGGTTCTATTTTCATCGTTCTGGAAAAAGCCAACGTTTAGTGCTCCAAGTAATATCTCGTCCGAAAAAATAGGAATAATATATTCGCCTAATCCCGCGTGGCACATTCCAAAATAGACTTGCTGGGTCTTATCACATTTTAATCGCATAGGACGAATCATGCTAAGGCAAACGCGATAATGAAACTGATCTGTTTTCATGTACATACAAAATGGATTCGTATGGGCAAGAAAAGGCTGCAAGGCACGATCGAGTTCTTTATTAATTGGGATAAACCCGCAAAAATCTTTGATGCAGATTTGGACATTGTACTCATCTCTCAAGTAATTTAAGTACGAAGCAACTTTTGAAAACGCCTCTCCCATGTAGAATTTCACCTCCTGGGATGATTTTGAAAACCGTGGCACATCAATTGTTGATGGTATGGTTACCGACTGGCGGATCCGTAGGCAAAAATATAAATCGCAGTAAACCTATAATATAGCTGTCTTTACAAAATGTCAATTAGTTGTGCAGATATATCCAGATAGTGTGCAGATAAATTATGGAAATGTGCTGTTCTTGTTGGTATTATATAGACAAATCAAACAAAAGCGGCTGCGTTATTGAAAATAAACAGGTGATAATGCCGCCTATATAATAGTGATGCACAAGAAGATTGTCTATACTCCGTAAATATCCGAACGGGACGGTGCAGATTTGTGAAGAATGCTAAGCATATAGTTTGCTGCAATGTTGATGTCGCAGTAATTGGCGGTGGACCTGCTGGTGTGTGTGCTGCTCTGGCAGTAGCACAGAATGGGTGCAAAGTAGTCCTTGTTACAGATCGTCCGGTTTTGGGAGGAAACTCCAGCAGCGAAATTCGTGTTTGGACCAGAGGCGCTGTGGGCAGTGGTAACCTGATGGCAGAAGAAATGGGCATCTGGGGTAGATTAAAGTTAGAAAACTTGTATCGCAACTTCGATGCCAATCCAGTATTTTGGGATGATGTTCTTCTGGATGCAGTGCTTCAGCAACCAAATTTGCAGCTTGAGCTGAATACGGAAATTGATGAAGTCAAACTTTCTGGTCAATGCATTGAAAAAGTGGCAGGAACCCAGCAAGGAAGCGAAAAGCGCTTCGAAATAACGGCGAAATATTTTATCGATGCAACTGGAGATGCTGTCATTGGACAGCTGGCGGGAGTTTCACAGGTCGATGATTCGGTAAGCAATTCAACCATGGGCAATTCAATCCTATTCAATACATGTAAAGAGGATCATCCGATAAAATATGTAGCACCTCACTACGCATACAATCTCCAGCAAATCGAGTCCATTCTTGGCCACGGAGGTCGTGTAATTAGTGAAAATATGGGCGGAAGCGATTGCTGGTGGTTCGAGTATGGCGGACTTCAAGACACAATAGGAGATTCCCAAGATATTGCTTTGGAACTCAGAAGAATGGCTTTGGGTGTCTGGAATTACATCAAAAACAGCGGCCATTATAATGCGGATAATTATACTCTTGAGTGGATCGGAAGCATCCCGGGAAAACGCGAAAGCCGCCGGATGAAAACCGAATATGTTTTGACAGAGCAGGATATCATTCAGAATAAACGTTTTCCTGATGGAGCATTTTATGGTGGATGGTATATCGACTCGCATCCCAGTGGAGGGTTTGCAGATACAGAAGAAGATAACTGCAAGCAACGGCCCGTGCAAGTTTATCAAATTCCGCTCCGCTGTCTATATCAACGAACTGTTCCCAATCTCCTTTTTGCAGGCCGCAATATAGGAATTGAACGCGGAGCATTTTTCTCTAGTCGAGTTATGAACACTTGCGCACTAGCGGGGCAGGCGGCTGGAACTTTAGCAGCTACATGTGCTAGACAAAATAAGGTACCTTGTGACTTAATGCAAACGGAAGTTACAGATGTAATTCATCAGCTTCAGCAGGATGACATGTTTATTCCTGATGTACCTTTTTATGTGCCCGGTGATTCAGCGAGAAATGCTAATATCACAGCGAGCAGTTGCTTGAGTACGAACAAAAATAAACAAAATGGAAAATTGATGCCGCTTGATCATGGTGGCTATGTAGTATTCCCTGGTGTCTGTGGCAAAGTGGAAGTCAAGGTCTTTTCCGAAAGCACACAGCAATTGTATGGAACAATGTCATCGGCTATGCTTCCAAACCATTATGACGAAGACACGATGGGAACCCCAATAGTCTGGCAGCTGGAAGCAGGAGAACAAACAATTAGTGTTGATGTCCCCAAACAGTCTGTTGGCAAGTTCGTTATGCTACAAATTCAGCCGGCTCAGGGCGTGAAAATTTTCCTTGCTAATGTAGAGCATACAGGGATTATTTGCGGGGAGCAGGGAAGTCCTGAAATAAACGAACCTATAATTTGCTATAAAAATTCTAGTGAGCGCATTTATGATACTTCTAACCTGTCAAATGGTTGGAATAGACCTTGGGGACAGCCCAACCAATGGTGCGCTGATCCGGATGATGAAAATCCCTGGCTTCTGTTTACTTGGGAAAAAGCTATAGAGATCAATCATATAAAATTTTTTCTTGATCCGGATCTTTCTATGGAATTGCCAAGCAGCAGGGCAAGTCATTGGCAGGCAAGCCACTTGTATTATCCTCGGACATCGATGCCGCCTCATCTTATTAAAGAGTTTATAATCGAGGCTGAGAAAGCTGACAGTAATTGGAAAGTGATTGCACACATAAGCGAAAATTATCAACGATTGGTCGATATTATGGCCGATGAAAAAATCACAACACAAAAACTGCGTATCAGATTTATAAAAACATGGGGCGGTTCGCCAGCAATATACTCAATTCACATTGTGTAAGGCAAGAACGTATTTGATAGTACATAAAGGTGTGTGCACCACCTTTACAATAAAGAAACAAAAGCAATATTAAGAAAGAAGGAAACACTATGAAAGCGAAAAAAATGTTTTCGGCGATGATGGCTGGCGCTATGGCTTTGTCTTTAGTGGCTTGTGGTGGATCTTCTGCATCCAGCAGTACGGCAGCATCCTCTGCTACACAAGACACCGCAGCAACTTCTACCGCGGATTCTGCCCCTGTTAACATTGTGTGGGCAGGGTGGTCCGGTGAGGAAGAAGCAAGCAAAGATATTTTCCAGCGCATGATGAAAACGTACGAGGATCAAACCGGCAATACCGTAAGCTGGGTCGGCTGGACTTGGGCTGATACTGCTCAGCAGTTGCTGATTCGCACCCAGGGAAATGAACAGCTAGATCTGGCGCAGACGGACATCGGCATCTTCAACACTGTTGCACAGGCTGATGTTCTGGCTGATTGGAATGATATCCTCGGAAAGGATTATTTGGAAGCAAATTTCGAACAATCCGCACTGGACGTTGGTAATATTGATGGCAAACAGCTCGGACTTCCTTGGAGTATGGCATCAATCACAATGGTCTACAATCCGGAAATTCTGAAAGCCGCTGGCTGGGATGCTCCTCCTACCACAATTGAAGAATTCGAAAAGTGCCTTGGCGATATCAAGGCAGCTAACCCTGATGTTGTCCCCTATGCCGTTTCTACCAAAGACGCAACTTGTGCTGGCGACTTTATGCCTTGGCTGTGGACGTTTGGCGGAGCAATTTTCAATGATGATGGTAGTGTTGCAATCAATAGCGATGCTGCAGTTGAATGCGTGAAGTGGTATCAGAGCCTGCTCGATAAGGGCTATATCGCAATGGATACCGGCCGCAGTGAAGCTCGTCAGATGTTCGCACAGGGTAAAGTGGCGTTTTATGATGATGCAGTTCTCGCAAAAGGACAGGCCGTCAGCAATGGTGTTGCACCTGAAGACGTTGTAAATGTTTGCTCTGCAATGGAACGTCCGGTTCTGAAAGCCGGAGACCAGCCGCAGTCTACCATGTGGGGTCATATGCTTGTGGCCTTTAAGAATTCGCAGTACCAGCAACAGGCAGCTGAACTTGCAAAAACGTTGGTAAGCGATGATGTTGCCCTCGACTATTTTGAAAACAATGGTATGCCTCCTGTAACCAAGAGTGCAGCGAACACAGACGAAGTTAAGAATAATGCTTATCTGCAGGGCTTCATGAAGGCTACTTCTACAGCTCGCATGGAAGAAACAGCCCGCATGACCAATGCTAGTGAAATCAAATCCGTTATCACTGAGGAACTTCAGTTTGCACTTCTTGGTCAAAAAACCGCAGAACAGGCTGTTGCAGATATGGCTTCCCGTCTTGAAGCGCTGTAAAAACAATTACTTCTGATTCTCTTCAAATAAGTTTCAGACTGGTAATCTTATAGTAGTCGATTATTAACTCCCGACATTGTGTTATATGTGAATCCGATGTCGGGAAGTTTATTTACCATTAAAAGAGGAAATGAGAATGAGCAAAATAAAAAATGGCGGGCGATTAACCGATGCACAGGTCGGGTTTCTGCTAATAGTTCCAGGGCTTGCATTCTTCATTGCGATTATTCTATATCCTTTTTTGGATGCAATTATGACGAGCTTTACGGATAAATCCCTGCTTTTTCCGACCTATAAGATAATTGGCCTGGAAAATTACGAGAAAGTCCTATCGAATCCGTATTTTGGAAAAACTGTGCTGACTACGGTTATTTTTGTGCTGGGAAGTACGATTTTCCCTTATGTACTTGGTATGATTTGGGCCATTGTTCTAAATCAGGGATTTAAGGGAGCGGAATTCCTTCGCGGCGTAACACTTGTCAACTGGATCGTTCCGGGTATTGCAATTGGATTCCTTTGGACATGGATATTCAATGGGCAGTATGGCATACTCAACAGTTTTTTGGAAGCAATCGGATTGATTGATGATGGCATCCCATGGCTCGGCCAAACAAGTACAGCTCTGATTTGCGTCATTATTGCTCGAACCTGGCAGATGCTTCCCTGGTACATGGCATTTTTGCTTGGCGGACTTCAAAGCGTTCCGCTGGATCAAATTGAGGCTGCACGCATTGACGGAGCGAACAACTGGGTTTGCTTTTGGCGTATCATCCTTCCCAGTATGAAGCAAACTGCCATTCTGGTATTTATGCTTGGCCTGATTGGCAACTTACAGCATTTTGATCTTCCTTGGACTATGGTGCAAGGCGGCCCGGCACGTGCCACGACTACTTTGTCTATCGAAGTGTATACTACAGCATTCAAAGACTGGAATATGGGCAAAGCCGCTACTGTTGGCACTATCTGGGCAATTATTCTTGCATGCTTTAGCATCATTTATATTCGTCAGGCTAATGAAAAGGATTAAGGGGGAAAAATCAGAATGTTTGAAAAGACTAAGCCGTTTAGGGTATTCTTCTGGTTATCCTTGCTGTTGATAGGCTTCTTTGTATTTTTCCCCTTGCTGTGGATGATCAATACGGCCCTTAAGCCTACATCTGAAACATTTAGCAACTACTTTTTTGTGGGCCCTCTCACGCTTGATAACGTTATCCATATCTTGACTGATTCAACGATTATGACCTACCTGAGAAACAGCTTGTTGGTATCGTTTGGATCTAGTATTCTGGCTACGATTGTTTGCTCCTTTGCTGGCTATAGTTTTGCCAAGTTCCGCTATCGCGGGCGTGGGTTTGTGATGGGACTCTTTATGATGAGTCAGGCATTCCCCCAAGCGATTCTTCTTCTTTCAATTTACGAACTAATGCGCAAGACGGGTCTGCTCGGCAGTTATTGGGCACTGCTCATTAGCTATGTTGTATTCACCTTGCCTGTTGGCACATGGACGTTGAAAAGCTATTTCGATCAGATCCCGGATTCTCTTATTGAGTCCGCAAAGATTGATGGCGCCGGTCATTTCCGAATTATGCGAAGCATTGTGTTCCCAATGGCTGTCCCTGGCATGATTTCTATCGCCATTTATGGCTTTGTTTGGAGCTGGAATGACCTGCTGTATTCAATGACGTTGGTCACAGATCCGGCTAGACGTACCTTGGTTCCCGGTCTTGTTATGACTTTCTTGGGTGAAGCATCTACTAACTGGGGATACATGATGGCGGCTTCTATTGTGGCTGCAATTCCTGTTACAATTATTTTTGTATTCCTGCAGAGATATTTTATTCAGGGACTTACAGCGGGCGCAGTAAAAGGGTAAACAATCTATAAGCGCAGTTTAAGAAAAGCGATTTGATGTGGATTTTTTCTCTATTGTCAAGTTGCTTTTCTTTTTTGGGATTCCTTATAGTAGATGCGTCAAAGTATTGGATTTTTCTGCCGAAAGGGATTGTAATTTCTATAGATAAATCGGGAGTCCCCACCATTTGTGTGGGAACTCCCGATTGTCGTTCTATATTCACTTAGTGGTTTTCCGCTTTTTATTCTTCTTCGTGCCCGGCTTTGTACCGCTCTTTTTGAGTGGGGTGCTTGCCTGCTTGATGGCTCTGACTATGCCGTAGTGTTTTCCACATTTTCGGCCGATCTCGTTGAAAAATCCGTGGCTACAAAGTCCAGAATCCACACCTTGGGAATCATGTACTTCGGGGTCTGCATAATGGTTTTCAGCCTGCCCTCGCAACACCACTTGGAGATCGTGTGGCGGCTGTAACCTAACACTTCGCCGACCTGCTCGGCGGTCAGTACATCGGGGCTGCGGTCCAGAAGTTTTTCATACCACTGGCGAACCAGCAGGCGGTCCACGATTTCATAATTGAGCTGGCGATCCAATGAGGTCGCTGGCTTTTTGTGTTTTGGGCAGTTGTAATACCATCCGCTGGGAGGAGTATAGTGCATCGGATCGGACTCTCGGCGGTAGAGATACTCGGCAACGTCTTTCTTGGCAATTTTGTAGCACCGGGTTCGTCTGCCGTTATTCTTGCAGTGAACGAGACCTGTCTGCAATAGATAGATGGTGGTTCGCGTTCCGATGTGGCAGGCTTTGCGGAATTCGTTGCGGCACATCGGGTCAGAGTAGGGGGTTAGGATCTCCTCAATTTTCTCGGCTAAGGGGTCTTGCTGGACGGCTTTTTTCTTCATTTTCGATTCTCCTTTTGTGTTGATTTGAACCCAGAGAATCGACTATCTGGTTACCAGCTATCTGCTTTACTTGGCTGATTTGGGGTTATTTTCTTGCATTTTTGCATCAAAAAAGTTTCGCCTGTACCCGCAAATCCGCGCTGTGACAGGGCGTGTTGCCCTTGGGGTTATCTTGCATCCTATCTTGCATTTTTTCCAAAAAGGTGTCATTTTGGGGCAAAAACGGCGATTTTTTTACTTTCTGTCGTACTTACATGGTTTATTCCATGCTTGTGCCGCTTTTGCTTACAAACATCGCTCAAAATCTGCGAACGAACCAGCCAGTATTGGCCCGAAATGCCATCTTGCATTCAATGCGGCAAATTACTCGCAATCAATTTGGCAGCAATGCCACGTGGGTTCGAATCCCACCGCCTACGCCAAGTATCACTACTCAATTCTACATTGGGTAGTGATTTTTTGTTGCCGCTTTGTAAAATTCCCGTACTTTTCTTATAAGCATCTCCCCTTTATTTTCAAGTAGTGATTTTCGGGTTCGGTACAAATCATACCA